>Ga0136617_10001082_pt1 | contig 23797 bp, 21 predicted proteins | sample AntDrymUQ3222106_2_FD_129672 | JGI IMG/M metagenome (GOLD analysis project Ga0136617, IMG submission 129672) | Polar desert sand microbial communities from Dry Valleys, Antarctica - metaG UQ322 (21.06) | ecosystem: Environmental > Terrestrial > Soil > Desert | place: Antarctica: Dry Valley...
CGCGTTTTTCTTCAGTTTCCGAACGTTTCTTTCTATCCACCGCTCAGCTTGTTCAAAATACACGAACTTCCGCTCATCTCTGCGAAAGGCCGGTGTGTGATTATAGCGCCTGCCGTCGCGATGTTGTGTCGGATGATGGATGTGGAGCATTTCGTGAAAAACTACATATTCGACCACATATTCCGGTACTTTCGTAGAATCTAACGATTTGCTTATGACAATCGTTTGGTGAGTCGAATCATGGTGGCCGAGAATGCGGTACGTCTTTCGTGCGGACCATGTCAGTACCGGTTGCGGCAGCAATCTTTGAAAATAGACGCGATTCAGACGGTCGAATATCTCGACCAGATCATATACCTCACCTTTCCCCGACGAAATTACCTTTCGCCCGCGGGCGCGTTTATTCTCGGTAGCTTTCTCGCGAATCTCGGTGGTTTTGATATAGCTCGAATATATATCACGAGCCTTCGGCGAAACCCTTTTACGCAGAAGCTTTGCCACGAGAATAAACGCCAACGCCTGATGCCCTGTCGGAGGCATTTCGCGGCAGATTTCAGAAATGCGTACGAAAACGCGGCCGCGACGGACGCGGATCGTGTGATTTATCCCAACGTACGGATAGAAACGCACCTCGATCCCCGGTATTTCATTTACTCTACCAATCGAACGAAACGCTTCTTCGTAAAAGCCTTTGATCGCGAACATTCCGTTGGGCATAAAGTCGTTGTTCTCTGTTTATTCAATAAATCTTGACAGGCTGAATGGAATGGTATCAAATTAAGAGTAAGCATGACGCTTGTTTGACGGAAATAATGTTATCCCGCGACTCAAACCTCAATGTCGAGAAAATCAAAACTTTTCCCGATTCCCGCGGGCAGACCATTCTCTCGGCAATCATCAACGAACACTTTGTCACGGGCGAGCCTGTCGGGTCGAAAACAATCGCGGAAAAGTTTGCTAATGCGTCGGGTTTGAGCTCGGCGACGATTCGCGGCGTGATGAGTGAGCTTGAAGATTACGGTTTACTCGAACATCCGCACACGTCCGCGGGACGCGTCCCGACGGACAAAGGCTACAGGTTTTACGTTGACAATCTGCTCGGTGTTTTAAGTATTTCCAACGACGATCTTCACCGTATCGGCGACGAATTCGGTTTGAATACAAGCGATTTTGCGGCGACGCCGGATAGGTTGATGGAACGCACCTCGCAGCTGCTTTCCGCCCTTTCAAACAATGTGGGCATTGTGGTTTCGCCCAGTCTGGCGAGCGACCGCCTGCAGCACATCGAATTTGTCAATCTTTCCGACAAACGAATTCTCGTCGTTTTGGTTTCGGCACCAAATATTGTCCATAACCGGATAATTCGGCTTAACGTGACCTTTTCGAAGGAGGAACTCGACCGTACCGCCAATTACCTGAACGCAGAATTTGGCGGAAAGAGCCTCGCCGAAATTCGCGCCGAAATCCTCAAATTGATGCACGAGGAAAAGGCTCTTTTTGATAAATTGCTCCAAACCGCCGTGATTCTTTGCTCTCAAAGCATCGAGGATGAAGAAGACAGTCTAGGCGAGGTTTTTGTTGACGGCGCGTCGAATATCCTCAAGAAAAGTGATTTCGCCGATCTTGAAAGGCTTCGCGAGCTGCTCAGCACGATTGGTGAAAAATCACGCCTGCTCGAGATTCTAAACGAATGCATCGCACGCGATCATTCACCAAAGGGCGGTGTTCAGGTTGTCATCGGCCGCGAAAACCGGACACCTTCGTTTCAAAACTGCACGCTAATTTCGGCACCCTACCGGATCGGCGATAGTTCGGCAATCGGAACGCTTAGCGTGTTGGGGCCGACGCGCATCGAATATGCCCGAATGATTTCTATCGTTTCCTACGTTGCGCGCGTCCTTGAAAAAATGATGTCGAAAGACGCCTCGAATAACTAAGCCGTCTGTAAGAATAGTTTCAGCAGCCAGTTTTAAGCCTGGACTTGAGAAATCTTCTCAAATAGCGCAAAATGAATATAGCGTCAGGTCAAACATTTGGGCTGGCGCTCTTTTTTAGATTCAGGCCTCAAAGCATATAAACTTCAAACCTGAAACACGAAATTTGAAACTTATGTCGAAGAGAGATTATTACGAAGTTTTGGGTGTCGCACGCACCGCGACCGAAGTCGAAATAAAGCGAGCCTACCGCACACAGGCGGTCAAACACCATCCGGACAAAAATCCCGGCGATCATGTCTCCGAAGATAAATTCAAGGAATGCGCCGAAGCTTACGCCGTTCTTTCCGATTCGCAAAAGCGTGCGGCGTATGACCGTTTCGGCCACGCGGCGGTTGGCGCCGGAGCCGGTTTCGATCCAGGATTTTCGAATATCGAGGACATTTTCGATATGTTCGGGTTCGGCGATATGTTCGGCTCGCGCGGCGGCGGAACGCGCACCTCCGTCCAACAGGGCTCTGACTTGCGCTACGACCTCGAGATCACACTCGAAGAGGCCGCAGCCGGAAAGGAACAAAAGCTTCGCATTCCGCGGCTTGAGACCTGCGGCGAATGCGATGGGAAGGGCGCCGAAAAAGGAACTAAAGCCGAAAGCTGTATTACTTGCCAGGGAAGCGGCCAAACGCGTTATCAACAGGGCTTTTTCAGCGTCATGCGAACTTGCCCGAATTGCTCCGGACGCGGCCAAATAATCCGCACTCCTTGTAAAATATGCAGCGGGGCCGGACGCGTCGAAAAGGAAAAAACGCTTGATGTAAAGATTCCCGCGGGAGTGGAGACCGGTTCGCGTTTGCGTGTAACTGGCGAAGGCGAAGATGGCCCGAACGGCGGCCCGTCGGGCGATCTGTTCGTTGTCCTGCACGTCAAAGAACACGAAGTCTTCGAACGGCAGGGTGCCAATCTCTATTCTGCCGTACCGGTAACATTTGCTCAAGCGGCGCTCGGAGCCGAGATGAAGGTTAAAACACTCAACGGAGAAGAGGACCTGAAGGTGCCGCCGGGAACACAGACCGGAACGATCTTTCGCATAAAATCGCGGGGCATGCCTGCCCTCGGCGGGCGCGGGTGCGGCGATCTTTTCGTGGCCGTCACGCTTATCACACCAAAAAACCTGACTAAGGAACAGCGCAAACTGCTAGAACAGCTTGCCGACGTGGAAGATACTGAATTCAACGACGAATCTTTTATTGAAAAGGTGCGGAATATTTTTGGATAGGAATGGCGAAATAACTACGAGGGCAGGAACCAAAAAATATTTAGAACGATTCTGCTGAATTGAGGAGCTATATTATTGGCTCTCGAAGATGTCAATCCCGCACGGCCACAACCTCAAAATGAGCATTTTTGAAAAACATTTTTCGAATTAGCGTTTGGGCGTTTGCAATTGTTGCTTGCCGACTAGCAGCCTTTGTTTCTGCGACGGTGGAACTTTGGCTGACGATCGTGAGGGGGAGTTCTGCAAATACCCTGCCGATCCACTCTTCGCTAAAGTGTACGGTGTGATCGGCGAAGGGCGACACCTCAAATTTTAATCCCATCGCGTTCCACGCTCCGTGTGCTTTAGATACGAGCTCGTAGAAAGGATGATGGACATTGACAGTGAAATACAGCAGGCCGCCCGGCCTCAAGACTCTGACAATTTCATCGACGATCCTTAGAGGTTTTTCGGCGTGATCAATCACATTGTCGCTAAGCACGACATCGAACGACGCCTCGTCAAAAGGCAGCTCGGCGCCATTCGCCGCGATTGTAGCGGTGCTTTCCTGCCATTTTGGAAAGAGCCTTCTATAATCGACCGCAAGCGGATCAATACCGACAGCAAAATTAGCACCGAACCCGAAGATCAGGCCGTGTGCACCGCTGCCCACCTCAAGGAGTTTATCGTTTTCACTTATCGGCCGAATTCTTTCAAGTTTTTGGCGGATTAATTGTGAATGCACGAACATGCTCCGCCTCAGATCATCGAAACCTCCCGCTAAGCTTTTCGCTTTTGCCTCCTGATAATCGAGCTGACGTTCCAACGCACGCTTCCCCCGCTGCCGACGCATTGCAGCAAACCATCCATCGGAATTGTCAGCGTGGCTTCTCATTCCAAAACGCTGCGTAACGGCTATTGCAGTTTCGCCTTCACCGCCTCGCTCACGGTTTTCCCGTCGGCAGTTTTCCCCGCGAGTTTTGCCATAACCGCCTTCATAACGAGTCCCATTTCCTTTATCGAGGACGCTCCTGTATCAGCCATTGCTTCGGCGACTGCCTCCACTATCTCTTCTGCGGTGGCCTGCCTCGGCAGGTAAATTTCTATATGCTCGATCTCTGCTACTTCCTTTTCCGCAAGTTCCGTTCTGCCCGCCTTTTCGTATTGCTCAATCGAATCACGCCGCTGCTTGACCAAACTTTGAAGTGTTTTGGCCACTTCCTCATCGGTCAGTTCGCCACCTTTTTCGATCTTGCGGTTCATCAAATTGGCCTTCACCATCCTCAAAGTCGAAAGACGTCCAGCGTCCCTGGCCTTCATGGCGTCGGTGATATCGGAAACAATCGTGTCCTTTATGCTCATAGCTTGCAGTCTAATGCCGGACGGCTAAAGTCTCAAGTGTTCAATGCACCAGAAGCCTTCTACTGTTTAAGCCGTTTCAGGTTTTTTACGCGTTCAGTGCGTTTAGAGGAAGGAAGGTTGTATGTGATAATGCCCTCAAGACTTGCATTGGACCTCCTTCGAGCGAGGGCGGTGAGGATTTGCCGTAGTACGCGGCTCCGTCGTCCACAAGGGGAGATTCCTTCCGGCACGGTTCTATAACCACATTGCCGGAACGGAAAGGCATCCAGTAGGCCAAAATTGAGAGCGTTGAAAAAAGGCGAATAGTGCCAATAACACTATTCGCCTTTACACGAAGACGTCTAACGACCGGAGCTTCCGCAGGATTGACTCGAAACTCTAATATTTTCAAAGTTCGGCTGATTGTCAAAGACATTCACGTTAAAAACGCAAACGTTATTTCGATTTCTCGGGCGGCTAAAACCCGTTTGATCCGAAATACCGGCTGCGAAGCTGCCGCTTACGGTTGTCGCAAAGATAGAACCGGAAGAATCATCGTCAAACTCGATCCCTTTTCCGGGGTTTGGCTGCGCGGTTGTAGGAAAATCTCCGGAGCCACTTTGACGAAAGCCGCTCGCGAAAACTTCGGTATTCGAAATTGCTACTCTCGCATTGCCTGTAACCTCGATTCCGTAATTAACATTGTTTTCAAATTTTGAGTTTTGAATTGCTACTCGTGAATCGCCGTTTATTTGAATGCCGCTCGTCCAGTTTCTGCTAATGATGTTACGTATCACGACGTAGCGGTTGGCAGGCGCGTTGATGATAATGCCTGGCGAGTTTTGCCGGGCGCCGCTCCCCGGCTCGCCCTGCACAACGGCGTCGATGTTGGCGGCGACGCCAGGAGCACCTTGAAGGGTCACGTTCCCGGTAAGTGTTACGACCTCCGGAAAAGTGCCTGACGCAACAATCGTTATCATGCCGTTGTTAGCTGCCCCTGCTGCACTGTTTGCCGCGTTGATGGTGCCGAAAACACGGTCAAAAGGCAGATCATTGTCTTCGGCCGTTCCGATTCGGCCGTCGCCGTCATAATCGCCGCACGTTCCGGCGGGAACTAAAGTTCGTTGCGCCGAGCCGTCACCGAGACAGTTGCCTTCGACTAAAACCGGATGATTTGCGGAAGCATACTCCGTTCCCACAATGACGGAACCCGTAAGCAGCGCAGCAAAGGAAAATACCGCAATTAATGTTCGAATTCGTTTAGAAATAAAATTCATTCTCTCCTCCATGAAATAATAAGGGTATGCCAAGTAAATCGAACACTTCGACCCTGTGCGAAAGTGCCTCTCGTGTGGGGCTGCCTGCCCTATTCAATTTCATACATGACGTGCAAGTAATCAGATCTAAAGCAGCCGATGCTGTAAAATAACTTTATATTTGATTTGTACGCTAGTTTAACATTCCGAATTTGCAACGAGTGTAATTCCGCATACAGAACGAACGATCCCCTCCTTGTTCCCGACGTAAATATTTTCAGTGACCGTTTTCATTATTGCCATTCCTTCTGGCTATTCAACTTTATTTGTTGCTCAGCGAAATATATTTTGCTCCCTTATAACGCAATAAAAATGCCGCGCAGAAAGTTTCGTGGCAGTTTTGATTTAAAAAGTTATACCAGTAATTCTGATAGTCTCTCTACACTTTAGGAGTTGTGGCAACACGCGTGCCAAGCAGTGTAAATAATTTAAGTCGTTGTTAATTAGAGGTTTATTAGCAAGGGTCAAATTAGCGGAGGTCGCGTGAGACATAAAATAGTGCCCAAAAGTGTCTCATAGGTGTCTCAGGTGAGACGCTTTGAAAAACCGATTTTCCGACGCTCGCAAAGCCGTCTCCGCATGTTGGCGTCTGGAGGTTAACTGTTCTAAATCGGCTATATTACGGCGCGCTTCGAGATGTACCAGGGCCTGCTGAGATAAGGCCCAAAGCGTCTCCTTTTGCTGGTCGCTGATTTCACGCGGAACAAAATCCATAACGCAGAACGTACCGCGCAGATGACCACCGGGGCGTACGAAGCGTTGCTCCCGCGCAGAATCGAATCGGGGATCCGGAAACGATTAACGGTTTGTCAGCGAACCGTTCGCCAGCCAGAGCATCATTGATAGCAAACACATCGGATTGCAGAATTGCGTGAGCGTATAACGCACTCTCGCTGAAAATCTCCGGCGGCAGATTGCCCTCGTTTGATCCGCTCCATTGACGTTCTGCATCGACAAATAGGGCGATTGGAACAGTATATAACCGAGCCGCCAAGTACATAAGACGATCCAGTGCTGCGTCGGAAGCAGTGCTTGGAATACTATTTGCGGGGGGAGCGGCCTTCATATCGGATAAACCGTTGCACATGCAATTTAATGCCTAACTTTAGCATATTCAACTATGGTCACGACACTGATTGGTGACCGGACGTGCTGACGTGCTCGCAATCACGCAACCGAATCACCAGATAGTGTAGTTTGTCTGCCCGTACAGGTTTACTTTGGGTCAATAACACGCGAAACGCACGGAGATGTTCTGTGGCACGGGTTTCGCCTGATGGAATGCGAGGAAATCGATAAACGCCGATTTATCAAGCGTTTACAAAACTTTACATTACTGAATTCGTCGGGAGGTAACGATCAAAGTACCAGAAGGGTTAGGAGAATATCGTGAAATTATTTAATTTTAGAAAATTAGTCGGTGTGTCCGCACTTGGGTTGGTCGCGATTTTGGGCATGAGCGAGACGGCAAATGCCCAGAATAGAAACGACCAGAGGCAGGAACGAAGGATCGACAGGCAGCAGGACAGAATACAGAGACAGCGTGCGAAGTTGGAACAGCAACGCGCGAGGCTCCAGCGCGAGCGTCTGCAGAACCAGCGGAACAACCGCAGCGTGTATGCGAACCAAAACAACCGCTATCGCGTTTACCGCAATGGTGCTTATTACAACACCAATAATCGCGGTGCCGAGCTTCTCAGGCAGGCTGTAAACGCGGGCTATCAACAGGGATACCGGACGGGGCAGACTGACCGGAACGGACGCCGAAACAGCAGCTGGAACAACTCGACCGTTTTATCGAAACGGAACGTACGGCTACCAGTCTTATGTTGACCGAAGCCAATACCAGTACTACTTCCAGCAGGGTTTCCAGAAGGGTTACCATGACGGCTACAACAATCAGAATCAGTACGGTTCGAATAGCGGCGGCGCGTTGAACATTCTGGGTACAATTCTGAACCAGGTGCTCAATATCCAACAATACTAAGCTGTTCTCAATAGACAACCGACAAGTGAGAATGGACAATGGAAGAGCAGTTTTCCGTTGTCCATTTTTTATTGTCCGTTATGAAGCTACGCTGGCAGTTTGGCATTGTCGCCGGGATTTTCCTTGCGATTTTTTGTCTATTCCCGCAGATGAAAATGCTCTATCTGCGCGGTGACGATTGGAATGGGCATTACGCTTATAACGACATCGATGAGGTCGCCTACGCGTCGTATGTGCGGGCGTTGATAGATGGGCGGCCGCGCAAGAACGATCCTTACTCGGGGCGTGATGATTCGCCCGAAAATCCTCAGCCCGAATCTCTTTTCTCGATACAATTTGCGGCTCCGTATACTATAGCTGTTCCGGCACGGCTGTTGGGGATCGGAGCGCCGTGGGCGATGACATTGTCGGGTGCTTTTGCGGGATTCTTTGCCGCTCTTGCGGCCTTCTGGCTGATCGGGCGTGTAGTCGGGGATTCGTGGTTTGCTATGGCGGGGGGCCTTGCCGTGTTCTGTTTTGGAGCTTTGGCGGCCGGCGAAGGTGCAGTCGGTGAGATACTCTTTGACGGTTTTTCGTATCCTTATTTTCCTGGCTTTCGGCGTTATATTCCTGCGATGGGCTTTCCGGCGTTTTTCGGGATGCTCGGATGCATGTGGATGGTGATGCGGGATAGTAGTCAGGGGTCAGTGGCGCGCAGCGTTAGTCAGTCGGAGGAAGGTATCGGTGAAACACGCGAATTATCCGAGGGCGAACCGGAAAAGAGTACCCACGGAAAGCACGGAACAATTCCAAAATCCAAATTTCACATTCCAAAATGGGCATACGGTGTGTTGGCGGTGTTGTGCTTCGCTTTTACGGTATATTCTTATTTTTATATTTGGACGACGGCTGCGGCTTGGATGATCTGCCTTATGGGAGTCTGGCTTGTTGCCCGCCCGGACGGTTGTCGGAAAGATCTGATCGCTTTTGCCGCGACGGCGGCAGCGTGCGGAGCCGCGGGTGTCCCATACGCTTACCTGCTCTCGCAGCGTTCGCAAACGATGGATAATGTCCAATTGCTCATTCATTCACGGGCACCCGACATTCAACGCGTGCCCGAATACATCAGTTTCGCGGTTATTTTTCTGCTCATCGTCGGGATCGCATGCAGCATAATCCGCTTGAAGGACCGTTCTACGCTGTTTGTACTATCGCTGGCCCTCGTGCCGATAGCCGTCCTTAATCAGCAGATCATTACGGGCCGGTCGCTGCAGCCTATACATTATCAAGTTTTTATCGGCAATTACGTCGCCATGCTGGCGCTCGTGTTGTCGGTCGGAATACTTTGGCGTTCGCGACTAACTGGCATGAGGTCGATACCAACAGCCGTTTCTGCCGCAATTGCCGCGGTTGCCATTTTTTGGGGTTTTGTCGAATGTCATTACACCGTTCGCGTTTTGGACGAAGCCAACATCGAGCGCGACGAATCGCTAGCGGTTGCAAAGCGGCTCGAAGAATTATCACTCCTTGAATCGGATCCGCATCGTTCAACAATTCTGGCGTTCGATATGATTCAAGCGGACGATTTACCGACCGTCGCGCCGCAAAGCGTACTCTGGGCGCGGCATCAACACGTGTTTGCCGGCCTTACCTGGCAGGAAAACAAGGAGCGGTACTATCAATATTTGTACTATTCGAATGTTGACGAAAAAGGCTTGGATTATTTACTCAAAAACGATTTCGTTTCGACCATAGCTCTTTTTGGCTGGGGACGCCACACCGACAGATTGAGCAGCAATTTTAAGCCTTTGACATATGGAGAAGTAGCCGAAGAAGTGCGAATTTATCGGGAATATATAGGTAATTTTGGCGTAAGTGAAGCAGCCAATCCTATAATTTCTTATGTGATCGTGTCGAATCAAGGACAGACCAATCTCGAAAACCTGGAAAAATGGTACGAATTGGATGAAGGTGAGATCGTGGGCGATCACATTCTTTATAAATCGAAACTGCGGTAACGCCGTTGTACAGGGAAGCAAGCGTCGGTTGGCTATAAAAAAAGACCGCCTCGTTAAAGGCGGCCGATATGTATTGCTAAAAAAATAATACTATTTAAGCGGCTAAAAGGTCGTTCGAAGTTTCGGCAAAAACTCGTCTGCCGTTTAATGCGTCGTCTATGATCTCACGAACGGCGGATGCATCAGGATTTACTTCCATACGGACACACGCCCGAAGATGTCTGATGATTCCTTCCGTTGCGATATCAACTGAATCGCCCGCCAATTTAGAAAACCGGCGTGCCTGAATGTGATCGATTTGCAGAATGCGATCCTGCAATGTCATGGGTTTAGTTGCTGCCACTTTTGAATCTCCTTGTTCAATAAATTATACATGTCTCGAAAATCACCGAACCCCGACCAAAGTGTTCTTTCCAAACGCTTTTCTACTATAAATTTAGTTGAAAATTTCAACTTCGACGTTGCAATTAAAGTGGGGTTTTTCAGCTCTGTTATCAACTATGTAATGAAATGGTAACAAAAAAATCAGCGTTTGTCACGGTTTTTTTTCGAAGGATGCCTACTTTTTTAAGGAGCGGCTGAAAATAAAAAGGCCGACATACTCGAGGTCGGCCGGCCCATCGCAAAATTACAGGAAATACTCTTACTATTTTCCGCCCACGGCATCTTTCATAGCTTTTCCCAGACGGAATTTAACTGTAGTTTTCGCCGGGATCTGGATCGGTTTGCCGGTAGCCGGATTGCGGCCTTCGCGAGCCTTCCGGGTTGCTTTAACCAGTTTTCCAAAACCGGGAAGTGTGAATTCTCCGTTCTTTTTAACTTCTGAGGTTGCAAGTGCCGCGATCGCGTCGAAAAGGCTTTTGACCTCTGTCTTCTTCATTCCTGAACTGTCTGCCAAGTTATTGACGATTTCCGTTTGTGTCATACGAGCCATAATTAATTAACCTCCAATGTAAGTGTCTGAATATAAATACTTCTCTACGAACTGATTTGTCTGCAAGGTACTACAGCAGAAACGGGAATTCTCTCAGGTCGAGCCGCGTTAAGTGGTCGGGGCGGCAAGATTCGAACTTGCGGCCTCACGGTCCCAAACCGTGCGCACTACCAGGCTGTGCTACGCCCCGTTTTTCATCTAAGAAACGATGTCAAGTGTCGAATTTTACAGGCGAAAAGTGCATTGGTCAAGTCAAACTACAATAAAACCGAGTAAATATCGCATTATTTTCAAGGAAGCACGTCCGCGATGGCTAATTTGCTGCTTTATTTCATCGGAAAGCTCACCAAAAGTCCCGGTAAAACCCGCCGGAATGAATATCGGATCGTAGCCGAAACCATTCGTACCGCGTGGAGTTTTTGCTATCTTTCCCTCGCAAATCCCGGCCGACGTTAAAACGATTTCGCCCCTTCCGTTCGCCAGTGCCATTGAACAGACAAATCGCGCTGAGCGCCCGGTATCTCCCGTGTGCTCCAATTTTTTAATAAGCATTGACATCTTTTCGTTATAATCCGTTTTCTCACTCACATACCGAGCCGAATGAATTCCCGGAGCACTATTTAAGGCCTCAATTTCCAGTCCCGAATCATCGGCTAAAGTCCATAAGCCGGTTTGAAATGAGTAGCCCTTCGCCTTCAAAATTGCGTTTTCTTTAAATGTCGAGCCGGTCTCTGCAACTTCTTTGATGTCCGGGAAATCGTGAAAGGTTTTAAGAGTGACCGGCGCATCGCCGAAAAGCCGTGTGGTTTCACCGACCTTCCCCGGATTTCCCGTTGCTATTAGCAGCTTTATTCGTTTGCCAAACACAGCGTCCGTGCGTGATTAAGTTCTGAAGATCTTCCTTCCGCTCTCGGGCATCAGGAACAATCGACGGTGTACGATTGATACGCCGACGTGCGATGTCGTTATCACTCGTTACAACGGGCATTCTCTCAAAAAAATCACTGTGTACGCAGCGTGGCAAGCGGTTTTCGGAATAGCACATCGAAACTTGCGATTCCGCCAACTATCATTACCAGCAGCGCCGTAATTAAAATCCCCGATATAGTCAAAAACGGATCGAACTGCCAGTCGATTTCCAGAATATATCGGCTGACTCCGAACGAAAGAAGCACGGCAAAGCCCGAGCCGATAATTCCGGCGAGAATTCCAAGCAGACCGTATTCGGCAAATAGGATCCCGGCGAGCGTCGGCCGTTTCGCTCCGAGCGTCTTCAGGACCGCATTTTCGTAGATTCGTTGCGATTTGGTGAGGGCGATCGAACCGATCAGGATCAGTATACCGCTCAGAATAACGAAACTTCCGACAAACGAAACTGCAAGAACAAAGTTGCTTACGAGCCTTTGAATCGCCGACACGATGTCCGCGACGTCGAAAATCTGCACGTTCGGAAACATGTTCAGAATTTCACGCTGAAGACGCTGGCGTTCGGTCGCAGGAATTCTTGTCAACACCGTCGCCGCGTATGTCTGCGGAGCCGTCTCCAATATTCCGGGGCGAAAAACGAAGACAAACGCGGTTCGCGTGTTGCGCAGGTCGAGCTTTCTGATATTCGCGACCTGTACCGTAATCTTTCGCCCTGAAATATCGAAGGTGATCGAATCGCCGACAGAAACTTTCAAACGTCCTGCCATTTCTTCTTCGACCGATACCTCCGGGTTCTCGGAGTATTCATTTTCCCGCCACCATTCACCGTCGATAACGCTCTCATTTTCATCCAGCTCGCCGCGATAGGTGACTGCAAATTCGCGGCCGATCTGGCCCTGCTGCTGGCGAACCTCGCGCTGCTGAAAATCAAACGGCTGTCCGTTTACGAAGGCGATCCTCGCCCGAACGGTCGGCGTCGTCTCGGCTTCCTCGCCGATCCTTTCTTCGACGATCCGAGTGAGATCTTCGATTTGGCTCTTTTGAATATCGATAAAAAACAGGCTGGGCAATTGCTGGTTACGGGTAAAATCGAACTCGCGGACAAGATTGGTTTGCAGTGACTGCACGGCCAGGACGACGAAAGCACCTAACCCAACCGCAAGAAGGATCACCCGCGTCTGATTTCCGGGTCTGTGAAGAGAGTTGACCGCCTGGCGGAGCGGGAAGGAGCCGAGGCTCTTGATGCGTCTTAAAACCGACGTCAGAACGACGGCCGACAAATACAAGACGGCTGATGTAAGACCCAGACCGGCTAGAAAAAATGCGCCAACCTTTAACGAACCGGCCTGCCAAACTGCGAGCCCGAGTAGTCCCGCTAAAGAAGCTGCGCCGAAAAGCCACTTTGTCGGATCAAGCCGTCGAATGCTTGCATAATTCTCGTCGCGCAGAAGTAATTTGGGTTTTATATTTCGAACTTGAAGAAGCGGGAGCACCGAAAAAAGGAGCGATACTGCGACACCTAAAAGGACGCCCTGGGCGGCAGTAGAAAAGTTAACGCCGTATGTCATTTTCTCGGGCAAATCTTCGACAAACCGCCACCGGACAAACCACATTGCCGCCTGCGCAAGAACTACGCCAAACAGGCTCCCGACAAGTCCGAGCGTCAAAATTTGTAGAAGATAAACCGTAATTATCCGCGTGCCTCCTGCTCCTAAACACTTTAGGACGGCCACCGATTTGAGCTTCTGCTCGACAAATGCACGGGCGACATTCCATACTCCGACGCCGCCGAGCACGAGAATCAGCAGGCCGGTCAAAGACAGATAGTTCTCCGTTCGGCTGAACTGTTCGCCGAGGTTTTCCTGCGTTTCCCGGTAGGACTGAACCGTTACTGTCGTTCCCTTAAGACTCTCCCGAAGCTGCCGGACAAGATCGGTCGGATTGTCCGATGTCCGGTAAAGAATACGGCGGCGAACGCGGCTCGCATTCCGCGTTATGCCGGCTTCTTCAAATGCGGTTTTCGATATAAAAACACGTGCTCCGAGACGAAAGCCGCTGGAGCCGCCGGGTTCCTCATCGAAGCTCCCGCGAATCTCGAACTCGCCCTCGCCGATGCGCATTTTGTCGCCTATTTTTACATTAAGATCCTCGAGCAGAACTTTCGCCACTACCGCGCCGTTATTGTCCAACATGCCAAAATCGAAGGCCTTGCCATCGGCAAGCTCAAAATTCCCGACGAGCGGAAACGGCGGCTCTATCCCTTTGAGCTCGACAAGCTTGACGTTTTGATTAGCCGTATCGACCGGGCTTGCCATCGAAGAGGTTGTTATCGCTTCATTTCGTGCTTCGACTATATCTGTGTCTCCGATAACCTCCTCGATCTTCGAGACTTCGGTAGGCGTAAAGTCGTTGGTCGAACTAATCTCGAGGTCAGCGGTCATCAGGGCACGAGCGTCAGTTCCAACCGCCCTCGTCAAATTCTGGATCAGCGAACGCAGTGCGACAACCGAACCGACACCGAGAGCGATACACAAAAAGAAAAACAACAGCCGCCGCCAGGAGGAACGGATCTCGCGGATTGTTAGATTAAAAATGAAATTCATTGGTTTGGAACTACGATTTACACCGATGCAAACCGACTATTCAAGAAAATCGGCGTTTTAATAGTCGGCAGTTGTCGTTGCTCCGTTTCTTTTATCGCTCGTAACCCGGCCGTCTTTCAATACAATTTGACGCTGGGCCTGCCCGGCAAGCGCTGCATCATGCGTAACCAGAACGAGCGTCGCATTATTGGTTCGATGCAGTTCCGTCATTAGTTCAAAGATGTGCTGCCCATTTTTGGAATCGAGATTTCCGGTCGGCTCATCGGCAAGCAGAATTTTCGGCTGATTGGCAAAAGCCCTTGCAATGGCGACGCGCTGTTGCTCGCCGCCCGAAAGCTCGGCGGGATAATGATGGCCGCGATTTGTCAGATCGACTTCTTCCAGCAATTGATTGGCTCTCTCCTTCGCCTCTCGAAAGCCGCGAATCTCCATCGGGATCAGTATATTCTCAAAAGCGGTCAGGCTCGGTATTAAATGAAAAGACTGGAAAACAAAGCCGATCTTCCTGCTTCTGATTTCCGCAAGGCCGTCTTCGCTCATTGTGGTTATATCGTCGTTGTCAATGGTTATTGTGCCGGAGGTCGGCGCGTCCAGACCCGCGATCAAGCCGAGAAGCGTGGACTTTCCGCTTCCCGAAGCTCCGGTCAAGGCGATAAACTCGCCATCCGGGATGTCGATCGACACCTCGGCGAGGATCGTCAGGTCTTCCGTTCCGGACCGAACCGTTTTCGTTACATTTTCGAGTTGAATCATACTTTATGAATGATAAACGTATTTTCTTGAAGTTTATATAACCATCCCCTTACGCAGTCGGACTGTTAAAAAAATCCCGAACAAATCCAAACAAAATTTGCATCCAAATCATAGCAACCCGCATAGTATTAATGAACCCAATTATGAACTATATTATTCGAAAGACAGCACTTGTAAGTTTCATCTTTATGACGGTTTTGGTCGCGGCCTGCGTCGGCTCGAGTTCGGAACGGCAAACTTTATCCCGTTCAACTCGGCCTTTGGCAACTCCGCAGATCGTTTCGGACATACCGAAGATAGTTGCCTTCGGCGACAGTCTGACTGCCGGATTCGGCCTCTCCGAAAAAGAATCGTACCCGTATTTGCTGCAGGAAAAATTGAAGGCCGACGGCTATGATTACGAAGTCGTAAACGCGGGCGTTTCCGGCGATACGAGCTTGGGGGGATTGGAAAGAATAGATTGGGCTTTGAATCAGGAGCAAGTTGAAATTTTGATTCTGGAACTTGGAGCTAATGACCTGTTAAGGGGAATGCCGGTTGCAAAAATGAAGAGCAATTTGGACAGGATTATTCGAAAGGCGAAGGCGAAGAATATTAACGTGCTTCTTTGCGGCATGCTGGCTCCGCCGACTATGGGTGCCGATTATCAGCGCGAGTATTCGATGACCTTTCCCGACTTGGCCGACGAACATAGAATTGCATACCTGCCGTTTCTGCTTGAGGGAGTGGCCCTGAAGAAAAATTTAAATCAAACGGACGGTATTCACCCGAACGCGGAAGGAGCCAGGATTATGATGCACAATATTTATAAAGAGCTGAGACCGATGTTGAGAAGTGGTATATAATTTATCTGTTGTTGTTGTTTTTACAGAAGCACCGGTTGAATTTGTGCAATGGGGACGATCAGATTACTTTCGCAAACAACAAAAAATCTGTCGGTTGTGGAATCATTGAGGGTTTTACAACCGATTTTATTGTGACAAATGCAGGCAGAAATTTTCAAAAATGAGGCAAGAGAAGCGTCCGCTTTGGAGTCGGCGATTGGCAATACGCCTTTGATCCGCCTGCGACGCGTGACGGACGGACTTCCTGAGAACATAACGATATATGCAAAAGCCGAGCACCTGAACCCGGGCGGTTCGGTGAAAGATCGGGCCGCATTGGCGATTATTCGGGCCGGGGAGATATCGGGCGGGCTTCGACCGGGAAAGACGATTTTAGATGCGACAAGCGGCAATACGGGAATCGCTTTTGCAATGCTCGGTGCGAATCTGGGTTATCCGGTATCTCTTTGTTTGCCGTCAAACGCGAGCATAGAGCGAAAGAAAATCGTAGGGCTTTACGGAGCGGAAATCATCGAAACGGATGCGATGGACGGCACCGATGGCGCCCAGGCGACAGCCAGGCAAATGGCAGGCGAATTTCCGGAAACATATTTTTACGCGGACCAGTACAACAATGACGCGAATTGGCAGGCACACTATGAGGGAACGGCTCCCGAGATATGGGAGCAGACGGGAGGCGGGATTACGCATTTCTTTGCCGGATTGGGCACGTCTGGAACGTTCGTGGGCACGACGCGGCGTTTGAAAAAACTCGATTCGAGCATCGCAGCCATTTCTGTTCAGCCTGATTCGCCGCTCCACGGTTTGGAAGGCATGAAGCACATGGCGACCGCCCGCAAACCCGGAATATACGATGAAAGACTGGCAGACGAAAATTATGAGGTTTCGACCGAGGAGGCACAGGAAATGACACGGCGGCTTGCCGTCGAAGAGGGATTATTCGTCGGCGTCAGTGCGGGCGCGAATGTCGCGGCCTCTATGCGCCTTGCACGCAACTTAACATCGGACGCCACGATCGTAACGATCCTTTGCGACAGCGGTTCGAGATATCTAAGCGAGGGTTTTTGGAATGAATAATATTCAAAACAGATCATTGAAATTTTAATATTGTAAAAGAAGCTTGACAAGCCCGCCGGCGTTCTGTAAATTTTAGTTATTGTACGTGATCACTTATAAAATTTTATAGGCGATCCGAGTGGCGATTTAAGGTTGACTTGCTCCACTAAAAAAACTGCTAAAGAACTGCGGGAAGATCCGATTTTTTATGGCTTTCGTGCTTTTTTTAGCACGGGAGCCTTTTATTTTCGAGGATCTTATGAATAATTTAAATATTGCAACCCAATTAGTTCACGCCGGGGAAAGACTTCCCCTTCCCACAGGTAAAGCCGCTGTCACGCCCATCTACGCAACTTCAACATTTACCTACGACAGAATGGAAGACGTCGACAGGATTCTCGACGGCGAAATGAACGATTTTGTTTACAGCCGCTATGGAAACCCGACGGTCGCCGCTCTGGAACGGGCTCTGGCCACTATCGAAAACGGTAAATTCGCGAATGCTTTCGGGTCGGGCATGGCTGCGCTGCACGCTGTTTTGCTGGCTTGCGATCTGACATCGGGATCGGTCGTCCTGGCGTCGGAAGATCTTTACGGTGCGTCGATCGATCTGCTTTACAACGTCTTCGGCGCGTTCGGCGTGAAAACCGTGACCGTAGATTTCTCCGACATAGATTTGTTGCGGCAAAAAGCTGCCGAGCTTAAGCCGCGCATATTAATCGGCGAAACTTTGTCGAATCCGTTGTTGAAGGTCTTAGATATTGCGTCCTGTGCTGAGGTCGCCCGTGAGGCGGGTGCAAGGTTGATCGTCGACAATACCTTTGCGACGCCGGTTTTATGCAGGCCGCTTGATCTCGGCGCGGATTTTGTCGTCCACAGCGCGACGAAATATCTCGGCGGGCACGCCGATGCGACCGGCGGCGTGGTCGTTGCGAAAGAAGAATTCGACCGGCAGGCTTTGTTTGCTGCGGTAACGCTCGTGGGAGGAATTTTAAGTCCGTGGGAAGCACATCAAATTTTGCGCGGATTGAAAACCCTGAGTCTCCGCCTTGAAAAACAATGTCGCAATGCCGAACGATTGGCGGAATATTTTGCCGTGTGTCCGCACATTGAAACGGTATACTACCCGGGATTTACTGAAGGTCGACAGGCGGAGATTGCAACACGGACTTTGCAGCGTTCAAATTTCGGCGGCGTGGTTACCATTCGGCTAAAAAATGATACGCAGGCTGCTGTTTACAGATTTATGAATTGTTTGCAGCTTTGCACTCGGGCGGCGAGCCTTGGGGATATTTTCACCGGGATCACTCACCCGGCGACCGCGACACACCGCGAGATGGCTCCGGCACGACGCAGGCGTTTGGGCATCACGGACGGACTGATACGCGTCTCGGCGGGAATCGAAGATATCAACGACATCATCGATGATATCGAACAAGCCCTGGAAATCCGAGCAAGGGCGGCAATCGACGAAAGAGAGATCGAATGCTTAGTTTGAATGAGGATCAGGCTGCTCTGATTAAACAGCAAGGCGAACGGGAATACCCTTTCGAATGCGGAGGGATGCTGATCGGACATTATCAAAATGACGGAAATAAAAATGTGGCCGAAATCTTTCCGCTTGAAAATGCCCGTGAAGAAGCCGAGCGTCACAATCGCGTGTTGATTTTACCGAAAGACGTGATGCGGGCCGAACGCTACGCCCGCGAGAAGAAACTCGATGTAATCGGATACTACCATTCGCATCCCGATTGTCCGGCCGTTCCTTCCCAGTATGATCTGGATCACGCTCTGCCGGTCTGGTCGTATGTGATCGTTTCGGTCGAAAAGGGAAAAGCGGTGGATTTGCGTTCGTGGGAAATGGAGAATGACAGATCGAAGTTTAATGAAGAGGTGATCGGGTGGTGTTGACATTTGAAATTATCGATTGCCTACAGCTTTTAGCTGGAGGCTAGAAGTAGGTGTAAGAAAAGCGGCTTCAGCCGAATAGCTGGAAAGCCATTTATCCTTATTGCTTTAGCTGAAGCTGAAAAGGAGAATCCGTGTTGATATTTTGGCGAAAGTCAGAGCCTTTTTATCAACTTTGCCACTAGCTGAATCTAGTGGCAATTTATGAGTGTTTAGCTTTCAAGGAGAATTTATGGCAGTTACAATTATTATACCGACGCCTTTGCGGCAGTTTGCCGACGGCTTATCGGAGATCGATGTGGAACATGCCGCGAATGCGGGCGAAGCATTGGAACAATTGACGGCGAAGCATGCGGATTTGCGCAGGCATCTTTTCAACGAGCAAAATGCCCTTCGCAGTTTTGTAAACGTGTATCTCGGCGACGAAGACATACGGCATCTGGACGGTCCTGCGACGACGGTCAACGATGGAGATACGCTGATGATAGTGCCTTCGATAGCCGGCGGTTCGTCCGCGGCTGTTGAAGAAGCCCGATCAGCAGAAGTCGATGAATTGCCGACGTTAAATGCAAGTGAATATGCGCGCTATAGTCGCCATTTGATTTTGCCCGAGGTCGGTTTGGAAGGGCAGCGTAAACTCAGGGCAGCGAAAGTTTTGATGATCGGCACAGGCGGGCTCGGTTCGCCGCTAGGACTTTATTTGGCGGCTGCGGGTGTCGGCAGAATAGGGATTGTAGATTTCGACGTGGTGGACGAATCGAATCTGCAGCGGCAGATCATTCATGGCACGGCTGACGTCGGACGGCCGAAGATCGACTCCGCTCGCGACCGCCTTCTGGACATCAACCCGAATACGCAGATCGACGCATACGAGACGCGTTTGACGAGCGAAAATGCGCTTGAGCTTTTCCGCAAATACGATGTGATTGTCGACGGCACGGATAATTTTCCAACGCGTTATTTAGTAAATGATGCTTGTGTTTTGACTGGCAAACCTAATGTCTACGGCTCGATCTTTCGTTTCGAAGGGCAGGCGAGCGTTTTCTGGGCTGCGCACGGAGCATGCTATCGCTGTCTTTATCCCGAACCTCCGCCGCCCGGACTCGTACCGTCGTGTGCCGAAGGCGGCGTACTGGGCGTTTTGCCGGGAATCGTCGGCACGATCCAGGCAAATGAGGTTATCAAAGTAATTCTCGGTGCGAAAGGCATCCTGCTCAATCGGCTGCTGTTGTTCGATGCCTGGAAAATGAGCTTCCGCGAACTAAAGCTGCGAAAGGACGCGAATTGCCCGATCTGCGGCGATAACCCGACGATACATGAATTGATAGATTACGAAGAGTTTTGCGGATTAAATCAACCGGTTGCGGATACTCCGATTTTGGAGGAGATTTCGGCGATGGAATTAAACGACTTAGCCGCGAAAAACAGTGAAGTTCAAATAATCGACGTTCGCGAACGGCACGAATACGAGATTGCGAAAATTCCCAACGCGAAACTGATTCCATTGGGCGAAATCGTAAAACGAGCCAGCGAAATCGATCCGAGCCGAACAGCAATTTTGCACTGTAAAGGCGGCGTTCGAAGTGCAAACGCAATCGGTATGCTCAAGGAGGCGGGTTTCACGGGAAACCTGTTAAATCTCAAAGGCGGAATTACGGCATGGTCGGACGAAGTCGATGCAAGCGTTCCTAAATACTAGGGCAGAAACGCAAATGTAAATGAGCGTGTTCTTACATTAACGCGCTGACACGCCATGACTGTCGCGTTTCTATCACGACTGGTGCGCTATCACGACAGCCGGGACGGCGGCGTTACAATTTATGAACGTTACACACCTCGAATGCTCCAATTGCGCTAAAGAATACCAAGCCGGAATTCTGCATAACCTTTGTAGCGAATGCGGAAAACCGCTTTTCGTATTCTACGATCTTGAAAAGGCCGCTAAGACTTTAACCAAAGATTCATTAAAAACGCGTGAGTCGTCATTATGGCGTTACCACGAGGTTATGCCGGTCGAAAACACGGAGAATGTCGTCTCATTCGGCGAAGGCTGGACGCCGCTGTTGAAGGCGGATCGGTTGGCCCGAACGCTGCCTCTAAAACTGAATCTTCTCATCAAAGACGAAGGACAAAACCCGACGCAAAGTTTTAAGGCCCGCGGAATGACGGCGGCGATCTCGATGGCGAAAGAGCTCGGTGTAAAAAAGCTCGCCGTGCCGTCGGCCGGAAACGCGGCGGGAGCGTTGGCCGCATATGCCGCGAGAGCGGGAATGGAGGCACATATCTTTATGCCTTCGGACACGCCGCGTGCCAACATTGTCGAATGCGAGCAGACCGGAGCCTTTGTGACATTAGTTGACGGCCTTATCACGGACTGCGGCAAGATAATTGCCGAACGCAAGGAGGCGGAAGGCTGGTTCGATGTTTCAACGCTGAAGGAACCGTACCGGGTAGAAGGCAAGAAGACGATGGGCTATGAGCTTGCCGAACAGCTTGCGAGTAAAACACCCCTCCTTTCAAAGGAGGGGTGGCCGCGCTTCACGGACGGGGTGGTTGGCTCTTCCACAAATTGGATTCTCCCCGACGTAATTATCTACCCAACGGGCGGTGGCACGGGCTTGATCGGAATGTGGAAAGCTTTCGACGAAATGGAGCAAATGGGCTGGATCGATTCGCGCCGCCCGCGAATGGTTTCCGTGCAATCCGAAACCTGTGCGCCGATTGTCCGCGCATTTTACACCGGCGAGCGCTTCGCCGCCGAATTCGAAAACGCCGCAACCGTTGCGTCCGGCCTCCGTGTTCCAAAAGCCATCGGTGATTTTCTGATCCTCGATGCGCTTCGCGAATCGAACGGTACAGCCATCGCCGTCAGCGATGAAGAATTAGTAAAGGCCGTCGGCGAAATCGGCGCCCTCGAAGGAATTTTCGCCGCTCCTGAAGGCGCCGCCTGCCTGCCGGCTTTACAAAAATTAGTCGAGCAGGATTTTGTAAAAGAAGGTGAAACCGTCGTGATTTTCAATACTGGTTCGGGCATCAAATATCTCGAAGCATTCGCCTGAGTCTTATGCTATTATCGGTCTGCGATACGGTCGCCGACGGCAGGTTCAATTTATGCTAGTGAAAGAAGAAGATATGAAATGTTAGTCCGAGGAAACCAGTTCGGAGTCGTTAACGCAGGGGATTTTCCCTCAGGCGTTGGTGTGGCGCAGTTTGCCGTTATTTCGACGGTCGTTAACGATGTCGAATCAAAGAGCGCCTTGCAGGCCGGTGGTTTTGCCGAAGCCGCGCAGCAATTCGAGGTCAAGGACACTTGCCGCGAGAACCTTCGCGATGAAATGTCCGACATCTCTCGCACCGCCAAATCGATGGAATACGAGTTCGACGGCATCGCCGACAAACTCCGCTTCCAACGCAATATGAATGACGCCACGATGCTCGCCACCGCCCGTGCGTTCATCACCGAGGCCGGCCCGTATGCCGCTAATTTCAAAGACTACGGACTTTTCGGCTCATTCATCGCCGACCTGACCGCCGCTGCCGACGCGTTCGAAGCGAGCTTTTCAAATACAGCCGCGGCAACCGCAGAACACGTCGCCGCAACAGCCGACACATCCGCAAAGATTCGCGAAGGAATGGTCGCCAAACGAATTCTCGACGGCGTAGTCCAAAACAAATACAACAACGACCCCGGCAAACTCGCCGCGTGGCTAAGTGCTTCGCACACCGAGAAAGCACCAAAGAAAAAGGCGCCAACGCCGTAAAGATGATTTTCGCATTGTATGACTATTCATGCTATCGGCGCCGAACGGGCAAGTACAGCCGCGACATTAACCGCGGTGGCATCATGGGCCGCGCATTCGATGGCCGTATTCCTGACAAAGCACTAGCTAAGTTGCGTCCCGGCGACTTCCTTTTTGTCGAAACATTTGGTTGGTATGTTTCCTGGTTAATCATGTATCTAACAAGTTCTCGAATCAGTCATGGTGCGATGTACTTAGGGTCGAACGAAGTCTTCCAAGCGACCCTTGCTGGAGCATGTAAGGAAGACATAGGCGTTTTATTTAATGCCAATTCTAGAATTCTCCCGTGCATTACATCAATGACCGATGACCAACGCAAAAAAGTCCCTTCGAGCGTTCAGTCATTGGAGGGTACTCCGTATGGTTTTGACGTGGTTAAAGGAAAAGGGCTGAGAATCATCTCTGGGCGCGATTGGAAACATTTTCGATGGAGGTTTTTTGCAGACATTGCGCTAATTGTTCTCCTTTTGGATTTACCTATTTATCTTGTTCTCGGGTGGCCCGTACTGAGTTGGCTAATTCCTTTATACGTCGTCTTAATTGCTTTCAATCGCCTATTTAGGAAGCTGCTGCCGTTGCCGATTAATGAATTCACGGTTTATCCGTGTCAACTCCTTTCAAATGAACTTTGGTCCGGTCGAGGGACATTTATCAAGGACAACGATCTCGACGGACACTCCGGGGACTTCATCCTGTTCAGGAACTTCGATGCTTTGGCTGCTCAAGGAGCGCGAACCAGTCCGAGACAGAACCAAAACAATCACCTGCTTCTGTCTTGTCGCCCTCAGAAGCTCCACCGGCTACACCCGTCCAACTTGTCGAGGCTCTTAACTCGAAACACTTGGACGGAAACGCATCTCCGAACTTTCCTGCGGGACAGGCAAACACCTTGGCGATTGTTGCGCAAGCAGCGGATTTAGATCGTTCGGGTAGTTTGTCGGTTGTCGTAAGAAACAATACGGCGGAGAGCGTTACTAGGATTAAAGTTGCGGGCACAATTCGAGATCCGGCGGGAGCTTTGGTCGCGTCTGGTTCGGATCAAGGCTTCAAACCGAATGTTGTGCCGCCGGGCGAGATAGCAATTGGCTATGTGTATTTTGGCTATGACAGTAATCTTCCCAAGGGTTGGACAGTAGAGTTC
>Ga0136617_10001083_pt1 | contig 23796 bp, 18 predicted proteins | sample AntDrymUQ3222106_2_FD_129672 | JGI IMG/M metagenome (GOLD analysis project Ga0136617, IMG submission 129672) | Polar desert sand microbial communities from Dry Valleys, Antarctica - metaG UQ322 (21.06) | ecosystem: Environmental > Terrestrial > Soil > Desert | place: Antarctica: Dry Valley...
GTTGACGTACCCGACGTACAACCTGCGCGAGTTGTCGAAGGATGTCGTTACGCGCCTTGCCGGAAAGAACGATAAAGCGATTCGGCAATTGGCTTTGACCTACGGCGGCGGCAAAACGCACACGCTGATTACGCTTTTTCATCTTGTAAACAATCCTTCATCACTGCCTGATCTTCCCGCCGTGCAGGAATTCAAAGAGCATATCGGCATCCCATCTTTGCCACAGGCACGCATTGCCACGCTCACGTTCGACAAACTCGATGTTGAGAAGGGCATGGAAGTTCGTTCGCCCGAAGGCGAGACGCGCTGGTTGAAACATCCGTGGAGCGTGCTCGCGTTTCAACTTGCGGGCGCGGAAGGTTTGCGTCTGCTCTCGGCAACGGATAGCGAAGAAGAACGCGAAAGCGCGCCGGCGGAAAATCTGCTCGTTGAACTATTAGCTGCGCCGGGCAAGCAAAATCTTTCGACGCTCATCTTGATTGATGAAGTTTTGATGTACGCCCGCGAGAAAGTCGGTATGGATGCGGAATGGCTTTCACGCATCGTCAACTTCTTTCAATATCTCACGCAAGCCGCGACGAAAGTTGATCGTTGCGCTATCGTCGCCTCGCTCCTTGCCACCGACCCGGCAAAAAGCGATACGCTCGGTAAAGAAATCGTCAACCAAATTTCCGCCATCTTCCGGCGCGGCAGCGAGGAAGACGTGCAGCCGGTCGGTAAGGAAGATGTCGCGGAAGTTCTGCGCCGTCGCTTCTTCAAACCCGAATCAATCCGCGACCGTGAAGCCTTTCGCCAACATGTCGTCGCCGCTCTCAAAGGCATCTCCAAGCTCGATGAACAGACGCACAAAGACGGCGTGAGCGCGGAAGACCGTTATCTGAAAAGTTATCCGTTTCACCCGGATTTGACCGAAGTGTTCTACACAAAGTGGACGAACCTCGAAGCCTTCCAGCGCACGCGCGGCATTCTTCGCACATTCGCCAGCGCGTTGCGCGATGCGGAGAAATGGGACGACGCGCCGCTGATTTCCGCCAACGTCTTCCTTAGCGAGCCGAACAAGAAAGAGCTTTCCGAAGCCGCCAAACAGCTAACGAACGTCGCCACGACCGAAGAACACGAAGGCAAAAAGCAAGAGTGGATGAGCATCCTCGAAGGGGAAATGGCGAAGGCGCGCGAGATAGAACGCGAAACAACTGGCATCAAGCACCGCGAGGTTGAGCAAGCCGTTTTCGCCACGTTCCTACATTCGCAACCCATCGGGCGCGAAGCCAAACTACGCGATTTAATGTTGCTGCTCGGCGCGACCCGTCCTGACAAGATCGAATTAGAGAAAGGACTTCGCCAATGGGCAGATAGTTCGTGGTTTCTTGACGAAGCTCTGTTTAGCGAAACGGACGCAAGCGGGCAGAAGCAACTGCCGAAGGCGTGGCGTCTCGGTTCAAAACCGAATCTGAAACAGATGCACGACGATGCCGCGAGCCGCATCAACCCTGACTTGATTGATCACAAACTCCTCAAGGAAATCGGCAGCGAAAAGTCTTTGACCGCCGGAGCCGCATCGTCAGGCGCACGAGTTCACATGCTGCCGGAGAAGCCATCCGACATCGAAGACGACGGCGAGTTTCATTACGCTGTTCTTAGTCCGCGCGCAGTTTCCGAGTCCGGCAAACCGAGCGCGGAAGCGCGGCGATTTATCGAAGAGACGACATCCTCCGACCGACCGCGCGTCAATCGCAACGCCGTCGTCTTAGCCCTTCCTTCGCGCGACGGTATAGACGTGGCGCGCAACCGCATTCGTTATTATCTCGCGTGGGAAGAGGTGCGAGCGCAGCTTGGCGATCAAGAGATTGACCCTATTCGTTCGGCATCACTTGCGGCGAATCTTGATAAGACACGCAAGGGTATTCCCGAAGCAATCAAGCAGGCTTATAACATCGTCGTTACGGTTTCAGAGAAAGGCGAGGTGCAAGCCTTTAAGTTGACGGTCAGCAACGAGCCTTTATTCAACACACTAAAATCCGATTCACGTTCGCGCATTCAAGAGACGGCGGTGAGTGCCGATGCGCTGTTGCCTGAAGGACCGTACAACCTCTGGCGTGAAGGCGAGACATCGCGCCGGGTTAAAGATTTGGTCGGTGCATTCGCGCAGTTTCCGCATCTGCCGAAGATGCTTCGCCGCAAAGAGATTCTCGACACGCTGCTGCTCGGCGCAAGAGAAGGGTTCTTCGTGCTGCAAGTTACGCGACCCGATAGATCAACCAAAACCTTCTGGCGTAATGAGCCTGATGAAACCGCGCTGAAAGATTCGTCACTTGAAGTCGTACTGCCCGAAGCGGCGACTTTAAGCGACATCGCGCCCGCTCTGCTTGCACCGAATGTTCTACCGGAGCTTTGGTATGATTCCGTCATCACCCTAAAAGACATTTATGATTACTTCTCCGGCAGCCATGTCGTTAAAGTCCAGAAGGAAGGTTACGAAGAACCGCTCGTAATTCCGAAGATGGAACGCGCGACGATTGACGCAGTAGTACGAGAAGTCGTGCGCGCGGGCAAGCTATGGTTAATTGCCGAGCCTGCCAGCTTACTCGCCGAAGAAGTGCCGGAAGGCTTGCTGCGTGAAGATGCACAACTGCTTGCGCCGCCACCGCCACTCGCCGCGACGAGCATATCGCCTTCCAACTTGCCCGCCGCTTGGCAGGATGGGAACGCGACGGTGCGGGACATTTCTGACGCGCTTTCCTCAAACGCCGGAAAACCTCTCCCGTGGGCTATCGTGCGCGATGCTGTGGAAGGAGCGTTGCGTGCCAGATTGTTAGAATACGTCGCGCACTCCGGCGCGTTACCATCTGACTTCGCCGGAGCGCAAAGTCTCGCCCTGCGCGTGCCTGTCATTGCGCCTTCGCCGTACACACCCTCTCCGGTATTTGCTCCCGATGCAGCTCAAGCCTCCCAACAAAGCGGAGTAAAAGCGGCGGAAGCAGAATTGAGACCCGACCAAATTCAAGATTTAGCGGATCAACTCGCTGACTTAACGAAGGCTGCCGTCGGTCTTAAATTGAAATTCCGTCTGCGAATCGAATTGAGCGACGAAACGGCACAACCTTCCGAAACTGTTGTGGCGGAAATAAACAAGATACTGCGCGAAGTCTCGAATGAGCTAGAAATCAGCTAACACGTTCAGCATCAAAAAGCGCAAAGGGCGGAGTCAACATTTGGTTGACTCCGCCCTTTGGCTTTCGAGTCGAACCGAAAACATTTTCAGTACCGGATCACACTAAACAAGGTAGAGGTTGAAAATAGCGTATTTGAAGCGACTGAAAGGCAAGCATTATGTGGTCTGACAACGAGACATTGACCGACCTTCTTGGGTTCAAAGTTCATAGCGATTTGATTCGGAGTGTAGTCACCGATCCGAGCGTTCTTCCCGTCGTGTTTGGCGTATTCGGCGACTGGGGCGGCGGGAAATCAAGCATTATGAAGATGCTTGAGCGAGATTTAGAGAGTGAAGAATACGAGGATACGGTTTGTCTCTACTTCAACGGATGGATGTTTGAAGGCTATGAGGACGCTAAGACCGCGCTGCTTTCAACAATTCTCATTCAGATTGGTGAGCACAAACGTTTCGGCGAGAAAGTTAAAGACAAAGTTGTCGGATTGTTGAAGCGAGTCAATTGGATGGAGGCGGCGAAACTTAGCGTCAAGCATGTAGGCGTGCCTCTTGTCGCCGGAATGTTGACTGGCGGAGCTGCGACTGTTCCGGCGTTACTCGCTTCGCTCGCGCCCGTGTCCAAGCCAGACGCATCCGAAAAGAAAAACGAATCTGACAACGAAAACGAGGAAATCAATTGGCTTGATTTAGTCAAAAATGATTCAAGCAAACCTGACTTGCTTGAAATCAGGAAGTTCCGGCGGGACTTTTCAAAGCTGCTGGATGAGACAGGAATCAAGTCGCTTGTTATCGTCATTGACGATTTGGACAGGTGTTTGCCTGAGCGAATTATTGAAACACTTGAAGCCATAAAGCTGTTCGTTCTTGTACCAAGAACGGCTTTCGTCATCGGTGCTGATCCACGCATCGTCCGCCACGCTATCGGCACGCGCTACGTCAAGCAGCAAATAGGCGATGACGATGCAACGAAGCAGGAAGAGTATGACCTCGTCAAAGATTACCTTGAGAAGTTAATCCAGATACCCTACCACTTGCCGCGCTTATCACCCGCTGAAATCGAAACCTACATCAACTTACTGGCTTGCCAGAAATGTTTGTCAAAGGAAGACCACGACACTGTGTTGAATGATTGGTCTTCAAAGCGAAGCCGCAACTTCTATGCGGCTTACCAGCACGGAGGAATCAGAGAATCTTTGGGCGGCATGGAATTGCCGAGCGATCTTGAGCGTCAACTTTCTTGGAGCAATGCGATAGCCCATGTCATCACAGAAGGACTTAAAGGCAATCCGCGACAAGTCAAGCGTATGTTGAACGCCATGTTGCTTCGCAAGAAACTCGCGGACGTGGCAGGCATCAGCATCAGGGACGAAGTGTTAGCAAAGTTAATGGTACTTGAATATACGCACCTTAACAGATTTCAAGAACTCAATACTTGGCAAGCAAGCGAAAACGGTTTTCCCACAAACCTCAGAATGTTGGAAGAATTTGTACTGTCAACTGATGACTCTGTCGCGGTTACAGATAAAGCTTTAGGAGATTGGCAAACACCATCACTCAAGAAGTGGTTGGAGATGCAACCATCAATCAAGGATGTTGACCTGCGTGATTACTTCTGGCTCGCGCGTGACCGTACAAATTCGACGCTCGCAGGGGTCAACATGGTCTCTTCATTCGTGCGACGGCTCTTCGACAGCCTCATTGGAGAGAATGAAGGCGAGAGAAACATGGCAGCGCGCGAAGCGTCCGTCTTGGAAGAAGTTGAACGCGAAGCACTGCTCGGACTTCTACAACAGCAAGTCGAGAGACACCCGGATCAAGTTACGGGTGTTGATTCCCTGTACCTGTTGGCAGAGAACGACGTAACTGGCGCAGCACGAACACTCTTCAGTGCGGTAAAAGCAGCACCAGCCAGCCGCCTCGCGCCGGGTGTTGCCTACAAAATCAAAACATTGGGAACAAAGGAAGCGACTTTAACTGGGGAAACAAAGGAGTTGCTTGAGCATCTACGAAGCCATGCCAAGACGGGCGTCGGTAAAGCTGCTGAGAAGGCACTGAAAGGATAAATTCGATGGGTACTTCAACAGGCTACAACATGCCAACCGGGGGAGATTGGACGCCGCTCAAACGCGATGCCACGAGGTTCGTAAAGGGCGAAAGAGAAAATGGGGATAGTCCGAATCCTGTTTCGCCTGAAGCCTTATTGCGTAAATACCTTATACCACAAGGCGGAGCGAGGAGCTTCGCCCGTGGCGAAGCGGGAACGTGTGGCGGTAGTACCAGAGGAGGGAACGGCAGCGGTGGTGGAGGCAGTGGCGGTCGCGGTGGAAGCGGGCGTGCAGCACGGAATACCGGGCGTAATCTCGGCGGCTTTCTCGCCAGCGTTAGTTCCGTCGGGTTGGACGAAGCATTACGCGAGGTTGGATTGTCGCACCTTGTAGGGCAATCCGCCGCAGATGTGTCAGCTGGATTACTCGATGCACTAGCAGCACCGGCAAGTACACTTGATGAAAGTGCTGCCCGCATTGCGTTAGCTAAAATCAACGATGAGATGTTGAAGAATGCCGAAACTTACGAAGATGTTGAGCGGGCTTTGTCCGATGTGCTCGACAATCAAGGTCTTGTACGAACCCTTATGAATTTCTTCAGCGAGTATCTATACCAACTGTTCTGCCGTGACTTCTATGAAGGCTGGAAGAAGGTCGCTCCATCACAAGCCGAACGCGCTCTTAGGAATGTTAAGGACTGTATGACATCCGCACTTAAAGCCAAAACGGTTAACCGCGACGTAACAAAAGTTAAGTGGCATGGGCGTGAAGGTTTGCGAATAACACAACAGGTGATGCAAGAAACACTTGAGATATTTGAGGTGACAGGATGAAGATAGATGTCCATCTTGACGAACTTACCCGACACCCTGACGGCTTGGCGAAAGTTACCGTAGATGTGCCTGACTTAGAATTGCAGCGCGAATTAGATTTACCGTTCGCGGATTTGCATAGACGGTGTGGCGTCCCTGATGACGTGACCCTTGACTTACTCATGGTTGCGAGCATCTGCTACGTGATAGACAAGACCGTACCGCGAAAGAGTGCATTTGATAGGTGGACTCGAACGCTTGAGGTGAACATCCCCGTGTCATCTCCCAAAAAATGGCAAAAACTCGCAGGCGAACTTAATCGTGCGCTTGCCTTCCTTACTGGGGATGAATGGCAAGTAACGTTTCGTGAAGCAGAAACGGCATTTTTCTGCGAACCCGTGCAAAAGCTTCGGCGCAAACGGAATCCCCAAGCATTAGAAATCGTTACCGCCGTATGCCTGTTCTCCGGTGGGTTAGACTCGTTGATTGGTGCAATAGACCTGCTTGCGGGGGATAGCACTGCGAGCGTTCGCTTAGTAGGTCACTATGACGCCGCCGGTCCAGCATCATCACAACATGAACTATTCACTGCGCTTGAAAAACAGTACCCGCGACGAGCCGACTTATTGCAAGTGCGTGTGAGTCATAAACCACTCAAAGCTAAAGAAAGCACGTTGCGTAGTAGATCGTTGCTTTTCATGGCTCTTGGCATTTTTGCTGCGAGAGCGGCGGGCGAGCAGATTCCACTATACGCTTCAGAGAATGGTTTGATAGCGATTAACGTACCTTTGACTCCTTCACGGAGCGGTGCGTGTAGCACCCGCACGATGCACCCATTCTTCCTTGATAAGCTAAGGACGGTTCTAAGCGGAATTGGCATTAGTAATCAGATTATCAATCCGTTCGAGTTGAAGACTAAAGGTGAGTGCGTTGCTCAATGCCTCAATCGCCAATTGCTGGATGGGCTTGTCGAGACATCAGTTTCTTGCTCGCACCCGACGAGAAAACAGCACTGGCAGCGTAGGAGCAAGGAAGTAAGAAATTGCGGGTATTGTGTGCCGTGTTTAATTCGTCGAGCAGCACTGCACAAAGCCGGACTCGATGCTGCACAAAAATATGGGATTGATGTTTGTGAAGAGGAACTGAACTACGATGACGATCTTGAAAGTGCTGATGACTTCCGAGCGGTGCTTGACATGCTCAATCACCATAAGACTGCTGCCGAGTTCAAACAGGACATACTATCAGTGGCATCCGTCAGTCTGCTAAATGAGCGCGCTGAGATGGTTGCGCGGGGATTTGATGAAATACGACTGCTCGTTCAGCATAAAGGGAGTAAATCTATTCTTAAAGCAGCGAACGCCGTCAATGCCGGGTGATGATTGATACACACTGTCACGTTGATTTATACCCACGCCCAACGGATGTTGCCGATGCCGCAGATCGCGCTGGAGTGCTAACCATAATTGTGACCAATCTGCCTTCAGCTTTTGAGAGGGCATATCCGTTTGTGCAGCCCTTTAGCAATGTGCGACTTGCGCTCGGTTTGCACCCCCTCGTCGCGGCGCAGCATCCTGCCGAACGCAGTCGTTTTCAGTCACTGGTTAGTAAAACCTCGTACATCGGAGAAGTCGGGCTAGACTTCTCTCGCGCCGGGTATTCAACGAAAGAAATTCAGATAGAATCATTTCAGTTTGTTCTTGAAACCTTGCGAGGTAAACCCAAGTTTATAACCCTTCACTCGCGCCAAGCAGAATCCACCGTGATTGATTTATTAGAAGAGGAAGACCGCTCACCTGTTGTATTTCACTGGTACAGTGGGACATTAACTGTTTTGAATCGAGCCTTGAAGCAAGGTCATTACTTTTCAATCAATCCGGCAATGGTCGTTAGCCCAAACGGACAAAAAATTATCGCCAACTTACCGCCTGAGCGCGTACTGACTGAAACTGACGGACCTTTCGTCAAAATAAATGGTAAACCCGCCATTCCGTCGGATGTTTCGCTTGTTGAAGAATACTTATCTACTTTGTGGAATATGGAGCGACGGGTAGTTAAGGCTCAAATCAAAGAGAACTTCTTAAAGCTGGTACGCCCAATACGAACTGCACTTTGAGCAAACGATCACAGTTGGAAGCATCATGTTCAGACATAGTGACACTTCCATGTGCGAACATAATTTCTGAAGCAGGAAGGTCATGAATCAACGTCAGAACTATCGTGGTGCTATGCTCGGCTTAGCAATAGGAGATGCTTTAGGCACAACCGTCGAGTTTCGCTCTCCCGACACGTTTCCGCCTGTTGAAACGATTACCGGCGGCGGACCTTTTCAACTCAATCCCGGCGAGTAGACGGACGATACTTCGATGGCTTTGTGTCTTGCCGAAAGCCTGATTGAGTGTCGCGGCTCCGACCTGCATGATCAACTCGAACGCTACTGTCGTTGGTGGCTTCGCACAATAAATAGACTTTGCACAATTAAAAACATCGGCACAACAAAAATCTGAAACAACTCCAAATTGGAAACTATTTAAATAACTTACAAAACCTCGCTTGCACAACTAGATCAGTAAATCACTCCTAATAAAGACTCTTTACGAAACGTTACTTTTGCCTATTCGGAAATATAATTATGATGTAATGAAGACAGAGAGCTTGACTTGCATTGTATGAGGACGGCTCGAAGAATCCGGAAAAACCATATTGCCGGTAGTAAAAGCAAAAGCTCGGTACGAGCGCCGCGTTCGCGATTCTGTGCGCTCCATGAGCAAAAAACGAAAGGCTGAAGAAAATCAGACTTCGTAAAATTTAAGCATTATTTTCGTAGTTGATGTTTTGGGCTAAATCTGTGATTTATTTGTGCCCCGCATTATTGATACGAATTGACTTTTAACCAAATAAATTAACCGGAAAAATCTTGCCCGGATTCAGTAACCCATATAATCTATGACCTTCGATTACAAAATTTTTGGAGAATTACTATGTCTCTAGTCACGATTGATTTTGATGGAACAAAGGAACCGTGGAAGCCCTGGTACACGTCTATTGGAATACAAGCTGCCAGTTGGATGGAAACTATTGTTTTTAGTACCGAAAGGAATAATTTCCTTGAGCAGGTTTTATCTAAAACATATACATATAGTGGATATGCACACTATGAGGGAAATAGGCGCATGACCAGCACGATTAGCAATAGTAAGATCGTGGATATTATCAAGGGAGGGATAGAAACCTATACGCAGGCAGATCAGGTGATCAATCTTAAAGTTGCTCTTGAAACTTACGGTAACAAGTACAAAATGGGGTACGTCAACACGCCCAAACCGCTTATCACAACGAATAAAAAGTGGCTCGATAATGGAAGAGTGGATTCGACGGGAGGGGGAAAGAATGACCCATTATCGGTTGCCGCTCACTGGATGCATGAATGGCTTCATGTTGCCGGAATGAGGCATGAATCCGAAACGAAAGTTGACTACGACGATGCTGTTTATCAGATTGGCTACCTCATTACAGAAATTGGGGAAAGTTTGGGACAGGATGTCCAATTGAAGTCCGGTATGGCTTCTGATTTCAAGTCCGATATTCCTTTTTCTGATTGGGGAAAAGCCTATCGGGAAGCAGTAGAAGCCGGTGCTGCGGCAAACGAACATGCCTGCGGATATACTGAATTTAACAACCAATTCTAAATCTTAAAACTCCATATTGATGTGTTGAGCGGGAATTGACTATAATCGACGGTGAATTTTATCCGAAAGGATGAGGTTTAGTTTGGGACGGATCTTCATGGCATCTAGTCAATGACATGGACCCGTCCGTTTTATTTATCGCGCTCAGGTAGCAAGCGGCATTTCGTCGAGGATTTTATCCAGAGCGGTTTTCGGCTTGGTGTTGGTAACCACTTCATCGAGTAGTGAAGTTTGACCTCATCATCTCTTACGCAGATAAACTGTTTGCCTTGCGCGTTGCTGACTGAAGGCATTATCAAGTTACCTGTATGTGCGATGAGAAAGATGAAAACTTGCTGGCGGCGAGAGCAGTCGAAATCATCTGCGCTTGGTTGAGCAAACTGTCGAAAAACAAAGCTCATCGCAGCTTTCCGAATCGGCGACGAGTGAATTGCGTGCGTTGATTAAAGAAATCCAGCGCAAAGCACCACGCAAGAGGGCGGTAGAGGATGACTTGTTGCCATCTGCGGCATAGGTGCAACAGAAATGAAATTGACCGCCAAAGATTTATCGTTGAATGCAACGACTCTTGAATTGCTGCGCGAAGTCGAAAACGGTAAGCGCATCTTCGAGCCTGAAGAAAACGCGCCGGATTCGCTCGACAGGTTTCAAGAACAGGTGAAGCTGTTGAGGACTTTGGAGACTCGCCGTCTTATCGCAGAGATTGATGGTCTGAACATGGCACCTTCTGCCGGAAAAAGCGTGATAGATAAGGTGCGTTTGCGCGGGGGGCTGACGGAAAAGGGGAAAGCCTTACTTGCTCATACGGACGCCGGTGGTAACGAGCGTCTGGCGTAAATAGTCACGCTGATTTCTCTTGTCGAGTTGATTGGTTGCAACACCTTAGATTTGCGTCCGTATAGGCGATTAAGTCTTCGGCTTCCTTGTTGCCATCTCGCATTCTTCGCTCTCGATAACAAGACCAGCAGCATAGAGTCCCCGCATCTTTGCATCCGCGACACAAAGGGCAGGTCTGACTTGACCTGACAAATGGAAAGTCAATTTGCGTCATGCTTATTCCTCCTGATCATCATTGAGTGAGTCTTCTGCATCAGGAGCGAAGCCGTAGTCCTGCCACACGTTTGCGACTTCTTCCGCCGCTTCTTTCGTCAGATTCTGAAACCACTCGGCAACGCCGACAACATGCAAATGCAAATTAGCTAAAACTGCATCATCAATTCCTTTTGCGCCTTCCCACACGACGACGCTGGTGCTGACGTTGCTTCCTGTCGCCCATGCGTCTTGCGCTCGCCCGGCAATCAATCTGGCAAGTTGGCGGCAAACTTCTCTTTTCTGTCGGTGGTCGCTGTCGAAAGCGATGATTACCTCTTGTCCGCTCGTCGCGGCAATGATGTCTGAATGAGCAACACCGACGCCAGCGGACGCAATCGCTCGCATTGGTGGACGCAAGCGCACGAAGACTTCGGCTTTCAGCGCGCCTTCCGTAATGAGAAGGGGCAACACATCTGCTTTCTCTTTCTCGTCGTTGGTGAATGTCCAGTGAAGCGGCGCGCCGCTTGGTGTGCCGAGCGGTTCTTCTTCGAGACGATCTTCGGATGTGGAAAGCCAGTGGTAGCCGCCGCGCCCTCCGGCGAAGCGCAGTTGGCAGGCTTGGATACGCCCGCACGAATCGCGGTAAGGGATGATGAGCGCGGGGCGTTTGAAGTCGTAGTCTTTACCGAGCTTGACGCGCCCGCATGGGTGCTGCCAGAAGCCGGGAACGCCGATGCAGGCGGAGCAGTTCGTCTCTGCAACGTGATGCGCGAAGCGTTCGGCGAGAAACAGGTTGATGACTTCGGCGAGTATATCGCGCTCAACGACGCTGGTGGGGAATGCGCCGAAGCAACTGATGTCTTCAGCCTTGAGTCCGCGTGCGAGCAATCCGTCAGGTTGTGCCGTGACGAGTTCTTGTTCGTAGTTCCATGCGGGCGAGAGTTCGATGAGCTTGCGGTAAGCGGCATCGCGGATTTCAATCGGCGCAAGTGGCGTCGGCGTAGGTTGGCGATGTGGCACGGCTAAGTTTGCGGGTTGTAAAGTTGTAGCGGTTGAAGCGATAGGAGATAAGTTGTGTGCGAGCAGATGGAGATAGCCGCCATCACGGGCTTGCTTGATTGCGCCGACGGATTCTTTCATGCAGTGCGCGAGACGATTATCTCGTGTGACCTGGCAATACTTCTTCGCGCCGCAGATTGGACATGGATTCTTGCGTGTCGCACGAGTGAAGCCGACGCGCAACGGTTCAGAGTAGTGGCGTGCGAAGTCGTTTGAGGATTGTTGGTTTGTGCGGGGCATCGCAAGGTAGTTCATCAGTAGATTGGCTCGTCGCCTGTACAGAATAAGTGGTGATGCGGACTTCAGTGAAGAACATTTCCTCGCGTCACAGCAAGAGTGCTGACCGCTCATTTTCCGCAATGCGAAAGCTGTCAGTGAAACATTTTTCAATAAACTTTCACGTCAGAATCGGTATTGTCCCATCTCCTCGATGCGGCGTGTCATGTCGTGAGTGACTTGGTTTATTATCTGCGCCATGCGGTGATACTCGGCGGCTTGCAGTCCGGCGTTTTGCACGGTGCTGATAGCTTGTTCCGCGCCTGTAAGTTTGGTTTGCGCGGCTTGGTTGAGCATTCCTGTGCTTTCGCGCGCGGCTTGTCCGGCAATTCCAGCTTGTGTGTTCGCGGCGGCGTTGACGTTTTGTTGCCACGCGGCGACTGCGCCGGATTGACCTTGATACTGCTCGGTCAACGCACCTTCGAGTCCTGCGGCGCGCGTCTGCTCAATCTCGGTGCGCGTTTCGGCATACGCTCGATTGTTATTGGCGGTGCGGCTTAAATAATCGCTCGACATCCCCAATCCGCCGCGCGCTTGCATTTCGATGTTCACGCCTTCAGTCACAATCTGTCCGGGACGGCTGGCGATGCTTCCGGCGGATGTACCGACATTTGCTCCTTGTGTGCCACCGCTTGCCGCACCGAGTACGCCTCCCAGTGCTTCAGTCCCCGCCGTCCACCAACTTTGGTCGTTGGTGTTCGATTGCGTTTGTTGATTAAGCAAAACTTGACCTTGCTCGCGTGCCGTTTGGTTGCTCGCGCCTTGCGTTGAGAAAGAGCGGTCAGCGTCAACTAAACCGATTTGCGCGTCGCGGCTGATGGCGACGTTCGACATGCTGTTGCGATAGACGGCGATGAGGTTCGATTGCTCGCGCGACGCGGCGGCGTTATTCGTCATCACCGCGCCCGTTCGTGCGGCGTTGATCTGTCCGAGTTGGTTGTGAAGTCCGGCAGCATTCGTCTGCATCGTCGCACTGTAATCGGCACGGGCATTTGTGTATCCGGCATCGGCGCTGGCACCCACTTGCAGACGCTCCGCCATGTTGTTGAGATTCGCGCCAATGCTTGCGCTAACAAAATTGATTCCCGAACCGACAATCGCCGCCATCCACCCGCTTGCGACGGTGGCGACTCCTTCAAACGTCTGACCGAAAGCGATTTTCCATGACAGCACGGGCGAAGCAACGAGGCAAAGCGCGGCGACTGCCATCATAAAAACAGCGATGCCGAAAGCAAACGTCGGGTCAATGTCCGGGCGGGCGATGATCTGTGCGGTTCGCGGGTCAACATTGTACATCGGCGTACCGTCATAGACCGCCATCCCCAACGTTCCGATTTTATAAGCGACGATTGATAGAATGTGCGCGACGATGGGAAAGACGAGCGTGAACACGACCACGCCGCGCACGAACTTGTAAGAGACTTCATGCGCGAGCGATTTGTCTATGCTCATCGCAATCATCCACGGGACTGCCAGACGAAAAGCAATCATCAAAAAGCCGGTCAGCACAACCAGAATGAAGTCGGCGAAGCTCAAAATTCCGCGCGTGATATTAAGAAACGTAAAGAGTTTCGTCATGTCCCAACGCGCCGGGTCAATCATCTCGTTCACCGTCTTCACGGATGATTCGCGGTCGGTCAGCACACCGATGATGGCATCTGTTCCTGTCGGCATCGGTTGATAAATGCCGCCTCTATCCGTCGCGGTGAACATCCCCAATGTGAAACGGCGATACGAATCATCAAACTCCCGGACTGAACTGTAGAGCGGTACGCGCAACGGCGCAGCGAGCGGAAGCCCGAGTGTGTAGAGATAGCTGACAAGCCACGGACCCAGAGTTATGAGTGGCAGGATGATGACGGCGCGTCCGCACTGGGCGAAGAAGTCGCGTGTCGCTCCGGGCTTCTCGGCTTGCAAGCGTATGAAGGCGGCAAGCATCACGAGTTGCGCGAAGACGGTGGCAAGGAACGTATAGCGGCGCAGCATCGCGCCTTCAACAACGCGTTTGACGGCGGGAACAAACTCGATAGCGATGCCGCCAAGCGAGCGCACCTGCGCTGGCGCGCTGGCGTTACCTGTTGCCGGAGCCGGAGAAGCAAGCGGCGCAGGCGTTGGACTTTGTGCGTTGACTGTTTCAGCGCAAACGATTGAGATAGACAAGACGAAGCAGCAGAGAAACGAGCACGCTAACAGAGCGCGTGAATTGCATTTGAACTTTAAGAGAAACTTGTCTCTCTGCGTATGTTTTGAACTGCTAATTCTCATCGCAACGCATCATGTTCTTCACGCACCGACTCGTTAACGAATCGCAAACGGCTCGTACTCGTCTGCCGGAAAATCAAAAACTTCCTCAACCGGATTGTTCGGATCGAAAAGCGCGCCGAGACTTTCCATCGTTTCTTGATTGACGCGCGTCATCTCCGTCCATGCTTCCGTCTCGCGCACAATCGCCTGACCAAACCGAGTGTGAGCATCCATCTTGACACCGAACTGCACCATCTTCTGATTGATGATTCGCGTGTACTCCGCAATCTGTTCGGTCAAAGTGGCGATGAGTTGTCGGCACTCGGCGAGTTGTCGCAACAGGCTGTCAACGCCGTGCTGCTCGGCGGCGGGTTTTGCGGTCTCGGCGGTCAGCGCGGCTTCAAGTTCAGTCTGGGCTTCTTCAGCACGCGCCAGACGCCCCATTGCAATCTCGCGCTGATAAACTGCATCGCTAAACTCCGCGTCCTGCGCAAGCAGCAGTTCGTGATACTCGACCCTGTGCTGCGAAGCCTTGCCGATGGAGTGGCGCATGTACTCTTCGAGGTCGCGCATATTCTGCTGTGGATCAAAGATGCCGTTTCGCATTCTGTCCCACACTCTTTGAACTGCAAGGATGCGTGCGCTGACCATCGTGCGAATATCCTGCTGAAGTTGAAAGACCCGGCGAATGGTATTGCCAAAACCGGCGACGGTGTAAATCAATTTGCGGTTGCGCGCGAGTTGCTCGTCAACCGTGTTCATGATGTTGCCGAGTCGGGTAATTTGCTCAACCTGCTTATCAATCATCGTGCTGTACTTGTTGATTTCTTCGACGTAATGATTGATTGTCTCGACCCAGCGCGCGGCATCCTGCGCCATGCGCGTCAATTGAGCGGTATGATTCGCTCCGTCATAAACTGCCCATTGCGCGTTCACACGTTGAGCCGGAACTAAAATCAAGCCGACAAGTAAACCGAGCAGGATTTGTCTGCCGCGCTCTTTCAACTTCGCTGTATGCATCGTAAGACTCTCCACTCGTCAAGCGGCGCGCATGTTTGCCGCCAGGATCAACGCTTCATCAATCTGCGTGAGTCCCGCGCCGACTAAACCGTTCGGGTAATGTTCCGCGAGCCACAAATGAACTTGCACCGGATGCCATGTCGGACGAAGGAACTGCACGCGGCGGCGAGCGTTGCGCTCATCAGGATTTGAGGTGTACGTCCACAACTTCAACGCGCTGTTGAGGACGACGCGAAACTTTTGCGCTTGCTGATGCGCGCCTGCGCCCCAGATGCCGACGAACTCTGAATAGTGACCGGGCTGATTCTTGATAGAATCAATCGCATCGACAACCGCATCCGTGAACTTAAACTTCTTCACCATGTCGGCATAGTCGCCGGACTGCGCGCCGATGAACTTCACGCCGACGTTCGACATGAGAGAGTGACCAATCGGGTTCGGGCTTTCGGGCGTACCAGTGATGTCCTTGAAGGACTGTGTCGCCAAAAGAGTAAGCACGCCCTCTTTGCCGCCGGTGCGCGCGTAGCGGTCAATCGCCGCGACAATCTTCGGGTAGTTGCGCGTGTATTCCCACATCTCATCGAAAGCCAAAAGCATCTTCGTCCGCGTACCATCGGCTTCGCGGTGTCCTTCGGATTGAATGACACGGGCTACGATGCGGAACGCTAAGGATTGCCGCACGCGGTCAGAGAAGTTCTCCAGCGTCTTCATCTCATAAACATCGAGCGGCGACTCTTGCGTGAACTGCGGAGAGGTCGGCGCGTCAATGAATGGATCATTCCTGAAAGTTTCCAAAGCGATGCGTAATTGCGTTCTCACAGCATCGGCTTCCGCGTCGTCGAACTCGTAGGTGGCGAGCATCTCCAAGAGGTGTTCATGACGCGGCTCATGCTTCGGCTTGCCTTCACCGTTGCGCGGAACTTCGTTCGCATAAACCTCACGCACCATCAGGGTCAGGATGTCTTCAGCGAAGCGGGCGTAAGTCGAACCGCTCTCTTTCGCATCCACACGGGCGAGTTGCAGTGCGTCTTGGACGACATACCACTTTTGTAATTCCGAAGGCGGTGCACCGTCCTTCAAGCCTTCGTAGTCCCAGATGTTGATTGTCGCGCGTTCCTGTGGATCGAACTTCAGATGCCTTCCACCTAAAGCAGCGACGAGCGGTTCTTGTGAGTTGCCGTAATCAACGACGCGGACGCGCAACCTCTTTATGGTGGCGAGTGCGTTTGTAATGATCTCTGACAGCAACACGCTCTTACCTCCGCGCGAGCCAGCAAGCAGCAAGCCAAGTGGCGATGTGACTTCGGTTGAATCAAACAGATTGAAGCCGATGAGATGCTGCGACGGTGTGGTGACAAGTGTGTGCGGATGCTTGCTTCCGCGCCACACTGATTCGAGCGGGGCGAGGCGGGCGAGTGAGCGCGTCGTTTCGGTGAACTCACGTCCCGTCCGCTTCGCACTCAATTCACCGGCGATACATTGCGGGTAAAGAGCGCGTAAGGCTTGAGCGGATTCGCGCGCTGCATCTGCTCCGGGCAAACGTCCAAGAGCGGCGACGAGGCTGCGACAGCGTTCGTCGAGCGACTTGGTTGATTCACGCAGCTCGGCGCGATTGCGCGATGGTTCGCTGTACACCACGACATAAGCACGGGCTTCGATGAGGCTCTCGCGTCCGCCCGCAATTTCGGCGCGCAAGTTCTTGATGTCCGTTTGCGCGGCTTGTGCTTCCGGGTCATCGTCTAACGGTGTTGGAGATTTTCTTGAGACAGCAGTTTGCGCGCGGCTCAAATCTTTGTGCTGGTCTTTGAGTCTGGTCTTCGCACGCTCTTGGTCGAGTGTGATGTATTCGATGACTGTGGTATGACGAAACGCGAGATTGGGATTCGCCGTCATGACACGTAGCATCCCTGCCGAAACAATCGGCGTCGGCGGACGAAAGAGCGAGACGATTGCGACCGGCGTGTTGCCGTGTAAGAGAAACTGTCCGTCGCCTGAGATTTCTTCGCCGCATAGATGTTGCCGCAAGTCCATGCTTTCCGCGCTGGCGAGTGTCGGCGCGTGACGCTCGTTCAAGCGATGGGCAAGAAAAGTTTCACGCCATAATTCTTCGCGCGTAAGCGGAAGCAAGCGTAGCGGTGACATCTGTTCGATGGTCGAAAAGATTTGCGCTGCCACGTCGCACATTTCGTGTTCGGCGGCGACAGCGCGTCTGACTTCGAGCGTTTCAAGACTGCTTCGACTGCGACTTACGTTGAAGGATGCAAGCAAGTCGTTCACGCCGCGCTTGCAAACTTCATTGATGAAGTACGGAAAGAAGCGAATGAATCTTGCAAAGCGGGAGCGCGACGGATCGCTCGTGTGCCGCGTTGGGACGCGCACCCATAGAGTTAAACTGTCATCCCGGTACGCGCCTTCACGCGCCGAAGCCTCTGTTCCCGTTAGCCCGACGGTGTGAAGCATCCGCGCGGGCATGAATGAATCTGTCGCGGCAGTTTGTGCGGCGAGATGGTCACGAATCGCGCGCCCTTTGTCAGTCCACACATCGTGGCGTAGTTGAACCACTACGCCCGCGAGACCCACGCTTTGCAGTGTGCGAGCGAAGTCGTTGTAGATACGATCTACTGTCCCGTCAGCGGCATAAAGTGTTGCGGGCATTTCGACGCGGAATGCGCGCGTGTAGCTTCCGTCTGTGTGGCGCAACCAACCGTGTTCATTGATGCCGTGAATCGAAGTCTGGCGCAGCGTTCCAGTGGGACGGTGAAGACGACGGCGTAAGACTGATTCGCGGCGCGTGTGCTTCTCGTGTGCTTCCTGATGGTGTTCGTCACGCTTGCGACCTGCCTTGTTGCTCGCACGTTGAAGCTGCAAAAGCCGTGCGCCGAGAGCGATGCCAATTCCGGCGAAGCAGAGCGAAATCGAGATGCCGATGATGGAATAAACGTCCATAAGTTGAACTCCGCCAACGATGCTCAAAGTTATTCGTAACGAAAAACGAGCGGTTGAAGTGTTGTCGCGCGTTCATGTTCTTTCCCGCGTTCGTCCGGCTTGAGCCATGACGCATTGAGGTCATCAACGGGCAACGCGGCGCGCTGCACAGAGCTTGAAAGAAATGAGCGCAATGTGTGTTGAAACCAGAGCGGGCGACGACCCAAGCGAATGAAGTTGAAGAACGCGACCGATACCGCGAGCGCAGAGATGCCAATGAGCATCGGCGCAGGCACACCGAAAAGTTTGATGTTAAAGATAAAGGGAAGCACGAACCCGGCGAGCGTCACGAGAAAGACGTACTTCCAATCGGTGTGCGGTACGCCGAAGCGCACAACCGGCAGATAAATGCGCTCGCGCATCGGATGTTCTTGCATCGCTAGATCGCTCCTCTAGGGTCAGTTAAGCGTGCGGTCAACCGTGACGCCGCGACCCGACGACAGGTAGCTGACAAGTGAAATCACGCCGCCGATGGTCATCAAGAGTCCGCCGCCGACGAAGCACTGCATACACTCTTGCCGACGTGAATACTGAAACGCGCCCCAGATGACGGTGAGCGCGCCGATGAGAAACGCGATTCCGGCAGCGAAGATGACGACTTGCCGGACAGCGTTCGGAATCATTGACTGATCCTGCCCGAAGATCGTCCCGCCCGTCTGCGCGAAGCACGGCACGACAGCAAGAGTCATAACGAAAACAAAAGTGACGACGGGTTCGACGGCTTCAAGTATTAGCCCGAAGAACATCGCCGCTTTACCGACGCGAGCCGCGCGTGTCTTTCCACTCGCGCCAAGTCCGGCATCAATCAAATCAAACTTCTCATTTGCGCGCCCGCGCAGGTTCTTACTGATTCTGTCAATCATCGTTCTTGTCTCCGACTTCATTGGTATTGGTGGACGGCGAAAGCACCGGGAAGTGCAACGCTCGAATTGCGTGTGTGCGAGCGGCTCTTGTGCAACGCGAGTGCCATACGCTTTCGGCTCGTGCGCCCGTTGGCATCTTCGTTGCACGAAGGCGCGAGACTGAAGGTATTTTTAATCGAAGGGAAATCGGAAGGATGAGGAAAGAAAAGGCGTGTCGCGGGATGTTCTACCTACTGCTTACGGTTGCGATAGCAGGAGCGTCGAACAACATCCACGCGCAACAGACAAGAGAGGATGCAGCATGGCGCGAAATGAACAACCGCGCCCGTCAAGTCGAACCGTTGATGCGCGAAGCAGCGCGTCTTTACGGTGTTGACCCGCGTGCGCTGTGGACGATTGCTTACCTCGAAACTAGATTTCGTCCTGAACTCGTCTCCCCTAAGGGAGCGCGCGGAATGATGCAGTTCATGCCCGCGACGGCGGCTCGATTCGGATTGAGTAATCCGCATGACACAGCAGCGGCAATTCACGCCGCAGCACGTTACGTGCGGTTTCTATCAGAGCGTTTCGACAATCGTTTCGAGCTTGTTCTAGCGGGCTACAACGCCGGAGAAGGAGCAGTTGATGCTTACCTTCGCGGCATCGCGCTTCGCACGTCGGACGGGCGCATCATCAATCCAAATCGCATCACTACGGGCGGCATTCCGCCTTATACGGAGACGAGGAATTACGTCGCTCGTGGGTTGCAAATAATGAATGCAGTTGCCACGTCGAATGTCTTTACAGCGACAGATTTAACTGCGACTCGTCCGTTCCTTGTGCCTTCTATACAACCTAACTACCAACCACAACATTCAGCATCAATCACAGATTCGAGGCTTTCTTTATCGTCATCGTCACAGATTGCAGACGCGCCGCAAACAGAGGTCGCGCCTGTCTCGCGCTACGCCGTATCGAGCACGCCTCAACCATTAAAGGATGAAGATTCTTCAACGGTCAATGATTTATCTTCGACCAATGCATCAACCCGCTCTTTCAGAGTTAATGAAGCTATCAATGGGAACGCATCGATGCCGCAACAGCGTTCAGTTCGGGCGCAGAAGTGAGCGATAAGAGAGGTGTCGTTTTCAGCACCGATGGGTTCGTTTTCGCGCTCAAAGGGTTCAAAAACGACACTCGCTACGAAGCACTAAATTCGTGGCGAAGGATAAGTCGAAGTAAGGAATGAAAGCGCAATGGATAGCCAGTTTGATTGTCGAATAACTTCGGATGGTTCGAGTGTGAAGTAACCGCACATCTGGCACAACGGTTGTTAAGTCGCAAAGATTGAAGAATGAAAACTCGCAAACGCGGCAAGTTTGTGCAGAAGCGATAACACAAGCGGTGAGTGCAAATGAGCGATATGACAAGAAAACGAAAATCAACCGCCGACAATCGCCACGAGCAAGCGACAGTTAGTGTTTTACCCCCCGAGACGCGCGAACCGCGCACGCAATATGAAATCGAGTTGGAAGCTCGTATGCAGTGCGCGCTACGCGAAGTTTGCGAAGCGTTGCTGGAAGCGAGCGACCCGGATGAAGCAGATGATGTGATGGTCACTCTTAAATTAGCGAGTGAGTTGACGCACTAAGGAATCGCGGACGGATAAGGTGAATAATCATGGCAACAGCAGGCGTTGAGCTAGAAGCACAGATGGCAGGAATAAATGCCACAGGCGATAACGAGAGGCATTTTCTCGAACGCCACTTTCAATCGAGCAACGGAAATGGCAGCGCGTGCGTTGAAGATGCCCAGCTTGGAGAAGTCAACACTACCGTCATTGCAAACGAAGTGCGTGGTGAGGAAGCGAATGCACCGGAACGCATTATTGACCTTGTCGCTGACCCTGAAACGGTGGAAGCGAATCGAAAGTTGCTAGGTGCGCTTGGCGTCTGTGTGGTCATCATCCTTGTTCAAGCTGTTTTCAATTTCATGCTCTACTTGCGTCGCCCAGACGCGATTGTGGTTGACCGCACGGCGGGCGGCGACCGCGTAGTGGTGATGAACAATCGCCAATACGGTGTGACCGACAACGTGCGCTTCAAGCCCGACGAACCCTCAGTTGGCGACAAGAAATATCTCGCCGCGCGCTTTCTCGAACTCTACTACGCGAATAATCCTGACATCCGCGACCGTCAATTAAATGAAGCGATTGGATTGATGATAGCCGCACGCGGACGCGAGTTTTTCGAGTATCTGCGCCGCAATCGCATTCTCGAACGCGAAGCGACGGAAAGTTGGCAGGCGACTTGGACTCCGCAACAAACTTGGATAGACGAAGCAGACCCGTTCACCGTTCATGTTATCGGCACGCAAGCGTTGACGCGCGTCGTCGAACAGCGAGCCGTTGAAGAGACGCGCCAGCTAAACGTCACGGTCAAACTTTCGCGTGATGAGCTTGGGCGCGCCGAGCGAAACGGACGCACGGGTTATCAAGTAACGTGGTTCGGTTGGGAAGAATTGAACGCGCCCGCACCGCCGCCATCTTCACAAGGGCAGGTCGGAATGAGTCGTGCCGACGCGAGCGGTGAATCCTCTGGAGGATGAAGGCTGGAGATGTCAATCGTGCCTTCCGAAGAAGATCATGGGCGGCTTTGAGAAGCACAGCAAAAACAAACTGCAAAGGGTAACTGTTTAGATAAGTGGAGGTAGTGGAGATGTCATTCCCCCGTAATAAAACGATCAACGCTCTCGGAGTGATGCTGATTTTGTGCGGCGCACTCGTCGTGACCGCACACGCGCAGAATCAACCGAATATATCAGGCACAGCAGCGAAGACCGGCGGCATAGCTGTGACGACGAGACGCGCACACGCTTTACATAATCGCAGACGAAGTAGCAGAAGAGACGGCGCAAGGATAGTTCGTCAAACGTCAGCTTTAGCAGTTGCGCCTGCATCAAGCACGACACCAGCTCCGGTGCAAGTTGTCCCGGCGGCGCAACCAGCAGATTATCTGTCAGGTCAGGCGCAAGTCACTGTGCGCGGTAACGAAGACCCGGTGGTTCGCGTTGGACTCGCGCAGCACGGACCCGTAATCATCGAGTTTCCAGTAGCCGATAATTTCTTCGCAGTTCATCCGGGCGGCTCACAAATCGTCACATTCGACGAGTCGCCGACGCTTGCCACCGACCATTATCTCGTCTTTCGCGCCGGAACTAACTTCGCACTTGCAGCAGAAAACGCAACGGCGCGCTCCGAAGCGCGTGCGTCGGTGTCAGTGCAAATGCAATCGGGCTTGTTCGTCACTTTCCTTTTCTATCCGGTCAAAGATGTTTCTCGCATGGCGCACCGCGTCGTCGTGATGTACGCGCGCGATGAAGTTGTTGCTGCCCGTCGTGCTGCCGGACTCGCGGTCAATCTCGATGGTAAAACGCCGACAACTTCCGCTAATTCATCAATAACTTCACGGCGCGCAGGCAGTGCTAATAACGGCGCAGACAGTAACGAACAATCGCAGAGCGAAGACGATGCAAACGCCAACGCAAGGCGAGACGTGCGAGCGGGCGTGACGCTCGAAAGCAGCGAACTTGCGACAGGCACAACCACTACAAAGCGTCGCTCTAATCGCTCACTCAATCTTCAGCGAGAAGCGCAAAAAGCGTTGCGTGAAGCATTGGCATCACCCGCAAGATTCAATCGTTGGAGTGCGCCGATGCACGGCTTATCAATCGCCGCGCTCGCTCCCGTTGACCTGGACGCGACCCGCCGCATGACCGTCGTTGCGGCAAAGAATGTCACACAAGGCGGTCTGCGCGTCGTTGCCGGAAGTCCCGATATTGATTTGCAGACATTGAACGAAGCGGGTCAGGTCGTGCAAGTACGCTCCATCACGCGCTTGCATACGGAAGCCTCGACGCTCGACGGTGCTATTCCAGCGGGGACGACCATCTACTACGTTGTCGTGTACGAAACGCCTGTGCTTGATGCGGCGCAGCGCGTGCGCCTCTCTATCGCGCAGATGAACGCCGCCGACCAACCGGCATCAACAGACATCGCCGGTGCTGGCAAGTAACTCGATTTTAGTAATCCGAAAGGCGGCGCGATATGTATCTGAATAATGGAAATGGCAACAACGGCAACGGACACAGCGACGGAAACGGCAACGGGCGCAAGCGAATCTCTTTGTCAGAACTACGCGCGAGCGTCGGGACGATTGATGCAAGTGATTTCAAATCAGACGAAGTAAAAGCGAAAGCCAACGGCGAGACGCCCTCAACTTCACACGAAGGCGAAGCATCACTTGATAAAAGCCAACCTGTATCTGCGAAACCGACGAAGAACGAACAAGCAAAGCCGCTTCTTGATGCCGATGATGCCGCGCCAGCGTGCGCCGAAACTTTAGACGAAGACGAGCGGGAAGGCTCGCGTCGTCGCCGTTTCGTTGCGTTCAGTGTCGCTGCGTTCGTAGCTTTGCTGTTCGTGACCCTCACTTATTTCTGGTTGTTCGCCGGAAGCAATGAAGAGTATCGCGTGCAATCAGGAGCGAACACGCGCCAAAGTGGGGCGACGGCGAACGATGGTTCGGCACGCGCGATGACTGCCGAAGAAATCCGCAGCGAATA
>Ga0136617_10001084_pt1 | contig 23777 bp, 19 predicted proteins | sample AntDrymUQ3222106_2_FD_129672 | JGI IMG/M metagenome (GOLD analysis project Ga0136617, IMG submission 129672) | Polar desert sand microbial communities from Dry Valleys, Antarctica - metaG UQ322 (21.06) | ecosystem: Environmental > Terrestrial > Soil > Desert | place: Antarctica: Dry Valley...
CGGCACGCTGGTCGAGCGCAGCAGTCGCTTCGCGATGCTGCTGCACCTTCCGCCGATCGACGAACACGCGGGCCCGAGAGTCAACAACGGCCCGGCCTTGACCGGTCACGGCGCTGAGGCGGTTCGCGACGCGATCGCCTCAGCGATCACCACGCTTCCCGCGCAGCTGTGGCGGTCGCTGACGCTGACCTGGGACCAAGGCAGCGAGATGGCTCAGCACGCCACGCTGCGCATCGACACCGGCCTGCAGATCTACTTCTGCGACCCGCGCAGCCCATGGCAGCGCGGCAGCAACGAGAACACCAACGGGCTGCTACGCCAGTACTTTCCCAAGGGCACCGACCTCGCCAGACACAGCGCCGAGGATCTCGCGGCCGTGGCCGCGGCGTTGAACACCCGTCCGCGCAAGACGCTCGGCTGGAGGACCCCAGCCGAGGCCCTCGACGAGGACCTGACAACGATGGCGTGAACCGGCCCCCCTTCGCCGACGCACGCTGACGATCCGGCGCTCTCCAGACGTGGCCGGAAGCAGACACACACCGCGCACGAGGCGAGACCAAGCGCCCCGGCGAGGGGGCCTGGCCCGGGCGGCGCGCGCGGCTATCGCCGCTACGGCCCGCCCTCCGGGCGAGCCTCCGCGACGACAGCCGCGCGTCCGGCCTGTCGAGCCACGGGGTCTCCCCCTGCCAAGCCCCTCTCGTCCTCCACGATCTGTACCGTCATAGCCTGCGCACTGCTGCGAGGACCGGTTGAGCTCGGGCCCATCGTCGTCATCTGCTCGATGGTGCCGCCAATCCTGGCGCCCATGGTCTCTCCTGCCGTCGTGGGTGGGCCTGCGCTCGATCGACACGGCCCTCTGTCAGCTATGGACGGCGACGACGGCGCGCGCAAAACCCGCGGCGTCAACCGACTCGACCTCGACGATCCATCGCAGCAGCCACGATCGCCTGGTTCGCCCCGGGACACGACCCGAGCACCGGGCCCGCCATCAGCGCGAGGACCTCGCGGGTCGCGCGGGCTGAGCGCGTCAACCGGTCGGGGCGGGTTCGATCACGACGACGCGGCCGCCCACGACGGCGTTCGTCGCGATTTGCCGCGCCCCGTCGTGCTACTTGCGCAGCTCTGCAGGCACCCGGGTGCGGACGAACACCTCGCGGAAGCGCTTGGTGTTGCCGGGCACCGCGAGGCGGACGCGGAAGTTCACGTCGGGCAGCTCGCGCAGCTCAGCGAGCTGCGCGTCTGTCAGCTTGAACGTGCGCACGAGCGTCCTTGCCTTGCGCACCGTGACGCTCGCGACCTCGAAGCTCAGCGCGGTCTTCGAGATCACCTCGCCCAGCGAGGTTCCGCCGACGATCGTGCCGGTCGCGCCGCACGCGCGGGCGCTCGTCTTCGGGCACTGCAGCGTGACCTGAAGGCGGCCGTCGGTCGTGAGCTTCAGCCGCGTGACCCCGGCGAGCGGCGTTTCACGGCTAGTGCTCTTGGCCGTGGTCGTCGTGGCCTTCTTCTTCGTGGTCGCCTTCTTCTTCGTGGTGGCCTTCTTGTTCGTGGTCGCCTTCTTCTTCGTGGTCGCCTTCTTGTTCGTGGCCTTCTTCGTGGTCGCCTTCTTCTTCTCCGCGGCCGCCTTCTTCTTCGCCGCCGCCTGCTTCTGCGCCGCGGTGGTGGGTGTCGTGCCGGTGGTGCCGGTCGCGGGCTTGGGGGTCGTCGTCGCGGTCGTGGTGGGCGGGCGGGCAGTGTTCGTGGAAGCGGAGGGCACCGGCGGCACGGCGACCGGCGGCACCGGCGTGACCTGGATCGTCGCCGCGGAGTTCGCACTCGTCTCCGCGGTCGTGTTGGCGGCCGTGACGCGAGCGCGGATGCGGTACCCGATGTCGGCGGCGGTCAACGTGTAGGTCGTTCCCGCCGCGCCCGGCACCGCGTCGCAGCCGGCCGCAGCGGCATCGCAGCGCAGCCACGTCATCGTGTACGTCATCGGCGTCGCCCCCTTCCACGTCCCGGGGCTCGCGACGAGCTTGGCGCCGGCGCGCATCCCGGCCCCCGCGGTCACGGTCGGAGCGCCGGCGCTGGAGGGCGGCTCGGCCAGCACGGCCGCCGTCGCGTCGCTGCGCTCCGTCGTCACGTCGACGACGTTCGTCGCGGTCAGCCGCACGACGATGCGCTTGCCGAGGTCGGCGGCCACCAGCAGGTACGTGCTCACGCTGGCGCCGGCGATCGTGCTGCAGCTCGCCAGCGCAACGTCGCAGCGCTCCCAGGCGTACGCGAAGGAGATCGGCTGCGCTCCGCTCCACGTCCCCGGCTCGGCGGTGAGCGTGGTGCCGATGGCGACCGGCCCGGCCGCGACGGCGATCTGCGGCCGTGCCACGATCAGCGGCGGGTCGATCTGCACGACCGCCGTCGCCGCCGACGTCGCCGCGGCGCCGCCGACGGTGTTGTCTCCGCTCACGACGACGCGCAGCCGCGCGCCGGCGTCCTCCGCCACCGCCCGGTAGTCGGGATCAGTGGCGCCGTCGATGTCCGTGCAGGCCGCCCCGGCGGCGTCGCAGCGCACCCAGCGGTGGCTGAACGCGAGGCTCGGCGTGCCGCTCCAGGTGCCCGGTCCGGCGCTCAGCAGCTTGCCGACCGCGGCGCTGCCGGCGACCTGCGGCGCGACGATGTTCGCCGGCGGGGCGGCAACCACGGCGCCCGTCGGCGCCGAATAGACGCCCGTCGTCCCGCCCCCGCCGGTGCGAACGACGCGCGCGCGCAGCGTCAGCCCGATGTCGGCGACGCCGAGCACGAGGCTCTGCGCGCTCGCCCCGGGCACAATCGTGCAGTTGGCACCGGCGCTGTCGCAGCGCCACCACTCATATGCCGTCTGGACGACGACGGGACCTGCCCACGTGCCGTCGACGGCGGTGAGCACCGCGCCGTCGCGCGCGGTTCCGCTGACGGTCGGCGCGTTCACGCTGACCGGCGGGTTCGTGCCGACGACGCCCGTCAGCGCCGACGCCTGGGACACGGTGCCGGCGCCGTTGGAGGCGCTGACGACGAGCCGCAGCGCGAAGCCGACGTCGGCGGCGGTCAGCATGTACGCCGGCGCGGCGACTCCGGCCACGGCGACGCAGGGGCTCGGGGTCTTGCAGCGCTCCCAGCGGTAGGCGAGCGACATCGGCTGCGAGCCGGCCCAGCCGCCGTCGGTGCCGACGAGCGTGGCGCCGTCGCGCAGGCCGGTCTCGGGTGAGACCGATGGCAGGACGGTGTTGGCCGGCGGCGCCATGGTGACGACGGCGCTCACGGCCGAGGCCATGCTGTCGGTGCCCGACCCGTTCGTCGCGGTGACGACCGCGCGCAGGGTGGCGCCGCGGTCGATTGCGCCCAGCGCGACCTGCGAGCCGGTCGCGCCGGCGATGTCCGCGCAGCCCGCGCCGGTCTCGTCGCAGCGCTGCCAGCGGATCTCGCGCACCAGCGGCGTGGTTCCCGTGAAGGTCCCGTCGCTGGTCGTGAGCGTCGATCCCTCGATCGCGGCGCCGCTCAGCACGGGGGCGCCGGAGGCGTACGGCGCGGCGGGGGCGACCAGCCCGCCGACGGCGAGCGTGCTCGTCGCGACCCCGCCTCCGCCCCCGTTGAGCGCGCCGATCCGCACGCGCATGCGCGCCCCGACATCGGCCGAGGTCAGACGGTAGGCCTGGGCCGTCGCACCGGCGATGTCGGCGCAGACGTCCGCGACCGGGTCGCAGCGGTGCCACTGGTACGTCAACGCGATCGGCGCCGTGCCGCTCCAGGCGCTGACGGCGCTGACGAGCTCGCCGTCGCGCAGGACGCCCGCGACAGCCGGCACGCCGTCGGCCTGTGGCGGCGCGGCGAGGATCACCGGCGAGGGCGCGGACTGGGCTTTGGTCGCGCCGTGCGCATTCGTCGCGCTGACCTCGATCCGCACGGTCGCGCCGAGGTCCGCGGCGGTCAGCCGGTAGGTCGCCGAGATCTCGCCGCTGAGCGGCGTGCACGACGCGCCGGTCGCGTTGCAGCGCAACCACTGGCGGTCGTGGACGAGCGGCGCCGTGCCCGCCCACGTGCCGAGCGTCGTGCTGTAGAGCTCGCCGTCGCGCGGCAGCGCGCCCGACAGCTCCGGCGCGCCGAGGTTGACCGGTGCCCCGCCGGTGACGCTCGCCGTCATCGCGGACTGCGCGCTCGTCGTGCCGCCGGCGTTCGTCGCCGAGACGACCGCGCGCAGCGTTCCGCCCAGGTCGGCGGCCACGACGCGGTACGTCGCGGCGCTGGCGCCGTTGATCGCGCTGCAGTCGCCGGCGTTGCAGCGCTGCCACGCATAGGCGTAGGAGATCGCGGGTGTGCCCTTCCACGTGCCCTGCGACGCGCTCAGCAGCTGGCCCTCGCGAGTCGTGCCGGAGATCGTCGGCACCCCCGTCGCGGAGGGCACGGCGGGCGCGACGACGGCCGTCGTCGCAGACAGCTCCTGGGTCGACCCGTCGGGATTCATCGCGGTGATGCGCGTGCGGAAGACGAAGCCCACGTCCGCGCTCGTGAGCGTCAGCGTCGCGGCCGTGCCGGCCAGGTCCGTGCAGTCGACGCCGAGCGGCGCGCAGCGCTGCCAGCGCCGCGCCGTCGTGATCGTCGCCGTCCCGCTCCAGCTGCCGTCGGTCGCAGTGAGGACCTGGCCGTCGATCGCCGTGCCGGTGATCGACGGATCGACCGTGTTGAGCGGCGGTACCTTCGGGCCGACCATCGCCGAGGCGGCCGACGACGCGGTCGCCGTGGACGTGACGTTCGTCGCGGTCACCGCGACGGTGATCGTGTACCCGATGTCGCCGTCGGTGAGGACGTAGGTCAGCCCGGTCCCGGCGGGAATCGCGGCGCACGCGGCGCCGCCGGCGTCGCAGCGCTTCCACTGCCGCGCGTACGTCATCGGCACGGTGCCCGCCCACGTCCCGGGGGTGGTCGACGTGAGCGTCTGGCCCGAGCGTGCGGAACCGCTGAGCGTCGGCGGCGCGGTGTTGGCCGGCGCCGCGGCGTCCACGGCCTGCGTCTGGGCGGACGTCACGACGCCCTCGCCGTCGGCGTTCTTCGCGGTCACCTCGACGCGGATCGTCGAACCGACGTCGTTGCTCGTCAGCATGTGCGTTGCGGCGCCGGCCAGCGCCGTGCAGGAGGCGCCGGCGGCGTCGCAGCGGCGCCACACGCGCGTGAAGGTCATCGGTGCGGTGCCCGACCAGGTGCCGTTCGTCGCGCTCAGGATCTGGCCGTCGCGCACCGTGCCGGAGATCCCGGGCGGCGCGGCCGGGTCGCCCACGGGCGGGGCCGACGGCGCGATCGTGGCGGTCGCCGGAGATGTCGCGTTCGCCGATCCCTCGAGGTTCGTCGCGGTGACCGCCACGCGAATCGTCCTGCCGACGTCGGCGGGGGCGAGCAGGTAGGTCGCCCCGCTCGCGCCGGCGATCGGCACGCAGTCGCCGCCCGCCGCGTCGCAGCGCTGCCAGGCGCGGCTATAGGTGATCGGCGCGGTGCCGGCGAACGTGCCCGTCGTCGCCGTCAGGATCTGTCCGGCGCGCTCGTTGCCGGTGATGCTCGGCAGCCCCGTCGCCGACGGCGTCGCGGCGTATGCCGGCACGGCAAGGAGGGAATGGCAGCAGACGGCCGCGAGCAGGGGCAGAAGTGCTGATCGGCGGAGCATCGCCCCCGGTGATCGGCCGAGGCGCGCAAAACCTGTGCAACCGGCCCGCGCGTCACAGGCGCTTCTCGCCGAAGAAGCTCGCCATCGGGTTGGCGTTGAAGTTCTCGATTGCGACATAGCCCGCCCGCTCGTACATGCGCTGCGCGCGCATCTGGCGCGGCCCCGTGTCCAGCCGCGCGATCTCGTAGCCGAGCTCGCGCGCGCGGCGCTCGAGCTCCTCGAGCAGGGCACGCGCGACGCCGCGCCCGCGCGCCGCCTCGGTGACGAACATCCGCTTGATCTCGCAGGCGCCGTCGGGCAGGCGCTTGACGGCGCCGCAGCAGACCGCCACGCCATCGTCGAAGCCGACGACGAACGTCCCGCCCGGCGGGCGCAGCTCGCTCGGCCCGGCCTTCGGCATGTCGGGCCCCGCGAGGTCGAGGCCGTCGTAGAGCGCCGCGATCTCCGCGCTCATGGCCGCGACGAGCGCGGCGGCCGGCGGCTCGTCGACGGGACAGGGGCGAAACGCGATCATCTCGCCGAGATCCTGCACGATCGGCGGGTGGCGGCGGCGGGCTCAGCCGGACCACGCGCGCGCGAGCACGCGGCGCCAGTTCTCCCAGGCGATCGCGCGCACCTCGGCGTCGCTGAAGCCGCCGTGGCACAGCGCGTCGAGCAGGCGCGGCAGGCCGGCGGCATCGCCGAGCTCTGCGGGCACGGCGGCGCCGTCGAAGTCCGAGCCCAGCGCGACATGCTCGGCGCCGATATGGTCGACGACGTGGCGCGCATGGTTGACGAGCGTGGCCAGCGGCGTGTCGGCATCGTCGCGCCCGTCGGCGCGCAGGAACGCGACCGCGAAGACGATCCCGACCAGGCCGCCCGACGCCCCGATCGCGTCGATCTGCTCGTCGGTCAGGTTGCGCGTGCTGGCGCACAGCGCATGGACGCCGGAATGCGAGGCGATCAGCGGCGCCGCGTCGAGGCGCGCGACGCCCCAGAAGCCGGCCTCGTTGAGGTGGCTCAGGTCGACCGCGATGCCGAGCTGCGCGCAGCGGCGCACGAGCGCCGTCCCGGCCGCGGTCAGCCCCGGACCCGTGTCGGGCGACGCCGGAAACGCGAACGGCACGCCGTGGCCGAACGCGTTCGGGCGACTCCACACCGGACCGAGCGAGCGCAGGCCGGCGGCATGCCAGAACTCGAGCGCCTCGAGGCCGGGATCGATCGCCTCCGCGCCCTCGAGGTGCATCACGGCGGCCAGGACGCCGTCGCGCAGCGCGTCGTCGAGGTCCGTCGCGCGGCGCGCGATCCGCAGGTGGCCCGCGCGCTCGAGCGCGAGCAGCCGGCCCGCCGCGCGCGTGGCGTCCGGCGCGGCGACGTCCTGCCCGATCGGCTCGGCCAGCGCCACGTCGTAGGCGCCGGCCTGCCCGTCGCCGAAGTCGGGCTCGTAGTTCGGCGTGTCGCTGAAGATCGCGAAGATGCCGCCCGCCAGACCTCCCGCTCGCGCGCGCGGCAGGTCGATGTGCCCGCCGCGGCCCGTGGCGAAGCCGGCGGCGTCCTCGCGCGTGATCGTGTCGTTGTGGCCGTCGAAGATCGGGATCACGCACGGGCAGTCTGACCGGCCGGCGACGCTGCATCTACACTCGCTGCCCGGCGTGACCTCCGGGCTGCGCCCCGGAATGCCGATGCTCGAACAGCACGAAGTCGCCGCCTACCTGCTCGCCCGCGGGCTCGTCGGGCGCAGGTCGATCGTCGACGGTACGCTGCGGATCGCCGACGCGACGAGCCGCAATCGCAACTTCCGCGTCAGCGGCGCGCGCGGCGAGAGCCTGCTGCTCAAGCAGGCGATCGTGGCCGACAGCGCGGAGTCGCTGGCCAACGAGGCGGCGCTCTACCGCCGGCTCGCGGCGGCCGGTGGGGCGCTCGCAGCGGCGCTACCGCGCCTGCACGGCTTCGACGAGCAGCGCGGGTTGCTCATCCTCGAGTGGATCGCCGACGGCGAGGATCTCTATCGCCACCACGCCGGCCGGGCGCGCTGCTCGCTGGCGCTGGCGCGGGCGCTGGGTCGCGTGCTCGCGACGCTGCACGCGGTCGCGCCCGACGACGAGGAGCTGCGTCGCGACGCGCCATGGGTGCTGTCGCTGCATCGCCCCCGCCTGGAGGCGCTGCGCTATCTCAACGCGCCGAGCATCGCGCTGATCAGAGCGATCCAGCGCGACACCGCGTTTGCCCGCGGCCTGGACGATCTGCGCGACGGCTGGCGCGTCGAGGCGCTCGTGCACCGCGACGTCAAATGGGCCAACTGCATCGTCACCCGCCCGGCGGCGATCACGCTCGTCGACTGGGAGATGGCGGGCTGGGGCGATCCCGCGCTGGATGTCGGCTCGGCGCTCGGCGAGCTCCTCGGCTGGCGGCTGCGGGCGCGACCCGACGCGCTCGATCGCGAGGTGGAGCCGGCGATCGCCGCGTTCTGGCACGCCTACGCAGGCGCTCGCCGTCTCGACGCCGCGCCCGCCGGCGCACTGCTCGAGCGCGCGGCGCAGTTTGCCGCCGCCCGCCTCGTCCAGAGCGCGTACGAGAAGACCCAGGAGACCGGGCGCGACAGCGAGCGCGCCGCACGCGCCGTCACGCTCGCGCGTGAGCTTTTGCTCGCGCCGCGCGCCGCGTGCGTCGAGCGGCTGGGGATCACGCCGTGAGCAGCCGCTACGAGGCACAGGCGCTGGCCGCGCTCGCTGCCGTCGGCGTGCGGCCGCCGCGCGCGTACCTGTGGTTCGGCCGGCGCTTCGAGGCCGACGCGCAGACGCCGCTGGCGGCGGCGATCGCGCAGCGGCTGCTGGCCGACTTCCTCGGCCCCGGCGCACCGCGGCCGGCCCGTCCCGACCCCGCCGGATCCACCGCCGACGCCGCCGGCTTCGTCCGGGCGCTGTCGCAGGCCAACTGCGGCCGCGGCTCGTGGCGGCCCGGCTGGCGGGTCGCGGCGGTCGAGGAGGACGCGATCGCCGTTGTGCGCCCCGACGGGCTCGTGCTGCTGGCGCCGGCCGAGGACTGCCGCGTCGAGGGGGCGCTGGCGAACGTACGGATGCCCAAGGATCTCGCGGGCCTCTCGCCCGGCGTTCTGCAGGTGCTCGGCGACGCCCCGGCGCGCGACGACGATGATCGGGTGCGGCTGAGCTGGAACGTCACTGCGCCCGCGGCCGTCACCCTCGTCGCGCGGCTGACCTACGCGCTCAACCGCGGCGGCCTGCCGTTCACGCTCGAGCTGCTCGACGACCCGGCGCGCTACGGGCGCCGCCCCGGCGCCGAGCTGCTCCTCGCGCGGACGGACGGCGCCGCGGCGATCGCACTGCTGCGCCCGCTGCTGCGCGCGCTCGCTGTGCACATGGCCGACGGCGCGCCGGCGTTCAGCCGGCCGCTGGCCCGCGGCCTCGCGCTGGCCGAGGAGCCGGGCGGCGGCGAGTCGTTCGGCGCGCACCGCTGCCGGCTGTTGGCCGAGGCGGTCGTCGCCGCCGGCGAGCAGGGCCTGCGCGCGCCCGACGCGCGGCTCGGTGCGGTGCGCGAGCGCTTCGCCGCGGAAGGCCTGAACCTCGAAGCCCCCTATCTGCAACCCGGATCGATCGATGCGTACGACGGTTCGTAGCATCCCGCCGCCCTCTCCCCCGGCTCGCGGCGCCGATTCGCTGGCCACCGCGGCCGGGATCGGGGAGCGCCTCGTGCGCAGCGCGGTCTGGTACCGCGGGCGGTGCAACTGGGTCGCGCTCGATCCCGCCGCGGCCGGCCTGGTCCAGCGCGCGCTGGGACCCGACCTGGCGGCGGGCACGGCCGGGATCGCGCTCTTTCTCGCGCAGCTCGCCGCGGCGAGCGACGACGCCGCGGCCCGGCACACGGCGCGCGGGGCGATCGCGCAGGCGCTCGGGCACGCCGAGCAGGTGGCGGCGCACGGGCTCTACGCCGGACGCATCGGGATCGCCTACGCCGCGGCGCGCTGCGGCCACCTGCTCGGCGAGCAGCGCCTCGTCGCGCGCGCGGGGCGCCTGGCGCGCGGGCGCTTCGCCGAGCAGCCCGCCCGCGGCTTGGACCTCATCGCCGGCGACGCGGGTGCGATCGCCGGGTTGCTCGCGCTCGCGCGCCTGCTCGACGACGAGCGCCTCGTGCCGCGCGCGGAGCGGCTCGCCGACGCGCTGGCCGGCGCGGCGCGGCGCAGCCGCGAAGGCTGGTCCTGGCCGCCGGCGCCCGGCGCAGACCGGATGCATGGTCTGTGCGGGATGTCGCGCGGCGCCGCCGGGGCGGCCTGGGCGCTGCTGGAGCTGCACGCGATCACCGGCGAGCGGCGCCACCGCGATGGCGCCGAGCGCGCACTGGACTACGAGCGCCACTGGTTTGATCCGCAGCAGGGCGACTGGCCCGACCTGCGCGGCATCGAGCGCCGCGAGCCGCGCGGCGCCTTCCAGGCGCCCGTCGAGACCAGCTGGTCACACGGCGCGCCCGGGATCGCGCTCGCGCGGCTGCGCGCCTGGAGGATCTGCGGCGAGGAGCGCCACCGCGCCGAGGCGACGACGGCGCTGGCCACCACGGCCGCCTGCGTCGAGCGCGAGCTGCTCGTGCCCGGCGCGAACTTCACGCTCGGCCACGGCCTCGCGGGCAGCGCCGAGGTGCTGCTGCTCGGGGGCGAGCTACGGCCCGAGGGCGCCGTGCTGGCGCAGCGCGCCGGCGAGATCGCCGCCAGCCGCCATGCGGGGAGCCTCGACGGCTGGCCCTGCGCCGGCGCCGGCACCGGCCTGGCGCCGGGGCTGCTCGGCGGTCATGCCGGGATCGGGCTGTTCTACCTTCGCCTGCACGACCGCGCGGTGGCGTCGCCGCTGCTGATCGGCGTTCCGTCCTGACGTCATGGCCGTCGCACGCAACCTCGTCAACCTCAAGTCGGTCTCCAAGGGCTTCGGCAGCCGTTCGGTGCTGCACGACCTCACGCTCGGGGTCGCCGCCGGTGAGCGGATCGGGATCGTCGGGCGCAACGGCGACGGCAAGTCGACGCTGCTGCGCCTGATCGCCGGCGAGCAGCCGCCCGACAGCGGCAACGTGACACGCGCCCGCGACCTCGAGCTCGCGCTGCTCGGCCAGGGCGACGAGCTCGATCGCTTCCGCACGATCCGCGACGCGCTCGTGGGGCGCCGCGCCGATCACGAATGGGCCGCCGACAGCGCGTTTCGCGCGGTCCTCGACGGCCTGCTCGGCGCGTCGGCCTGACACGGTTTCGCGACGGCATGGACTCGGCGATCGTCGCGCGGTCGGGCGGCGAGCGGCGGCGGATCGCGATCGCGCGGCTACTGCTCGACGGCCCCGAGCTGCTGCTGCTCGACGAGCCGACGAACCACCTCGACGTCGAGGCCGTCGACTGGCTCGCCCGCCACCTCGCGGCGCGGCGCGGCGCGCTGCTCGTCGTGACCCACGACCGCTGGTTCCTCGATGCCGTCTGCACCGCGACATGGGAGGTCGCCGGCGAGACGGTGCACCAGTACGAGGGCGGCTACGCCGCCTTCGTCCTCGCGCGCGCGGAGCGCGACCGCCAGGCGGCGGCACGCGACGACCGCCGCCGCCAGCTGCTGCGCAAGGAGCTCGCCTGGCTGCGGCGCGGCCCGCCCGCGCGCACGAGCAAGCCGAGGTTCCGCATCGAGGCCGCCAACGAGCTGATCGCCGACGAGCCGGAGGTGCGCGACAAGGCCGAGCTGCTGCGCTTCGCGACCGCGCGCCTGGGCGACAAGGTGCTCGACGCCGTCGACGTGCGCCTGGCGTACGGCGACAACCCGCCCTTGCTGTGCGACCTGACCTGGCGACTGGGCCCGGGCGATCGCGTCGCGCTCGTCGGGGTCAACGGCTCGGGCAAGACGACGCTGCTGTCGCTGCTGGCAGGCGCGCTCGAGCCCGACGCCGGCGAGGTGCAGCGCGGCGCGACCGTCCGCCTCGCGCGGCTGTCGCAGGACACGGCCGAGATCCCCGGCCACCTGCGGGTGCTCGAGTCGCTCGAGGAGGTCAAGGGCGTCGCCACGCTGAGCGACGGCCGGCAGATCACCGCCAGCCTGCTCTGCGACCGCTTCGGCTTTCGCGGCGACCGAGCCCGCACGCTCGTGCGCGACCTGTCGGGTGGGCAGCGCCGCCGCCTGCAGCTCATGCGCCTGCTGATGGCCGAGCCCAACGTGCTGCTGCTCGACGAGCCGACGAACGACCTCGACATCGAGACGCTGAACGCGCTCGAGGACCTGCTCGACCGCTGGCCGGGGACGCTCGTGATCGTCAGCCACGACCGCTACTTCGTCGAGCGCGTCTGCGACGACGTCTACGCGCTGACGGGCGACGGCGCGATCCGCCACATGCCGGGCGGGATCGAGCAGCACGTGCACTCGCGGCGCATGGCCGCCGCGGCGCCGGCACCGGCGACCGCGCCACGCGCCCCGGCGACCGCGCCCGCCGCCACCACTCTCGGCGGCAGCGCCACGCGCGCGGCGCGCAAGGAGATCCAGCGCCTGGAGCGCACGCTGGAGCGGCTCGGCACGCGGGAGAGCGAGCTGCACGCCGCGATGGCGGCCAGCGCGACCGACCACGGCCGGCTGCGCGAGCTGCAGTCCGAGCTCGAGGCGTGCGTCGCCGAGCGCGAGCACATCGAGGCCACGTGGCTGGAGGTCGCCGAGGCGCTCGAGGCGTGACGGCGGGGCGCGCGGCCGGGCGCCTTCATGTGAACATGAGCCGACGGTGAGCCGCTACGTGAAGGACATCGTGACGTCCCTGCCACCCGACCAGCTCGAGCGGACGGTGACGGACTATCTCTGCGGCGAGCGGTTCAAGCGCGTGACCTACCAGCAGGAAGAGGTGTGGCGCAGGACGTTCCCGCTCGTCGGGCCGCCGTCGTCAAGACGACGCCGACGGCCGCCGGGCTGCGCATCGAGGCCTGGGTGCGGTACTGGATCCTGCCCGCCGTCAGCGCCGGCGAGATGGGCATCGAGGGCGTGTTCGACTCGGCTCCGAAGAGATGCTGCGCCAAGCGGCTGATGGCGCTCGAGCGGCTGCTGGACTGACGGCAGGCGGTGGCCAGAGCTCGGCTGCGACGAATACGCCGTCTGGGGTGCGGCGCAGGGCAGCAGGGCAGCGGCGCCAAGCCCTACCAAGCGGCCGTCAATCTCACGGGGCCCGCGTACAGGTGCTCGTGCCCGAGCCGGGAAGATCCCCTGCAAGAACGTGCTCGGCCTGCTGCTGCTGTGCTCGGCCCCGGCGACGGGCCGCCGGGCGCGCGGCCGCCCTTGGTGCAGGAGTGGCTCAGCGAGCGCGCCGCGCGCGCCGACAAGGCCGCCCAGCCCAGCGTCGAGCGCACGAGCCGGGAGGCCGATCCCGCGGCGCGCGCCAGGCGCCAGGCCAAGCGCGAGGAGCGCATCTGCGGCGGGCGTCGAGGAGCTCGACCGCTGGCTGCGCGACCTCGTGCGCCAGGGCCTGGCCAGCACGCAGTCGCGTCCGATGCGCTTCTGGGACGACGCCGCCGCGCGACTCGTCGACGCGCAGGCGCCCGGCCTCGGCGGCCGCGTGCGCGCTCGGCTCGACGGCGCACTCCGGCGGCGCCGACTGGCCCGCGCGCCTGCTCGCGCAACTCGGTCGCCTGTACCTCGCCGTGGGTGCCTGGCCGCGCCGCGAGGCGCTGCCGCCCGAGCTGCAGGCGAGAGGTGATCGCCGCGATCGAGGCCGAACGCAACGCGCGTGACTACGTCCTCGACGGCGCAGTGCTCCGCCTCGCCGACCGCACCGCCTAGACTCGCGCGGCGTGGACGGTCGCGCGCCGAGCACGTCGGAGACATGGGACGCGTTCTTCAGCGACTTCTACCTGCGCGCCTACGCCAACGTCGAGCGCGAGGCGGTGACGGCCGAGCAGGCGCTGGCCGCCGCGCGGCTGGCCGGCTGTCCCGAGGGCGGCGACCTGGTCGACGTCCCGTGCGGGTTCGGCCGCCACGCGATCCCGCTCGCGGCCGCGGGCTACCGCGTCGTGGGCGTCGACCGCTCCCAGGTCCTGCTCGACGAGGCGCGGGCGCGCGCCGGCGGGGAGCGCTGGCCGAAGCTCGTGCGGGCCGACTATCGCGAGCTGCCGTTCCCGGAGGCGAGCTTCGATGCCGCAGTGAACCTCTTCTCCTCGCTCGGCTACCTGGGCGACGAGGAGGACACCCGTGTGCTGGCCGAGATCGGCCGGGTCCTGCGTCCCGGCGGCCGGCTGGTGATCGAGATCATGCACCGCGACCTGCTCGTGCGCACCTTCCGCGAGCAGGACTGGAACCTGGTCGGCGAGGGGCGGCTGCTGCTGGAGCAGCGGACGTTCGACCCCGCCGCGGGCGTCGCACAGGTGACCCAGACGCTGATCGACGGCACCGGCGAGCGGGAGTCGCGCCCGTTCTCGGTACGCGTGTACACGGCCACGGAGCGACCTTGCCGTCGGAGCGCAGCGAGACGCCGAAGTCGTTGGTGACCCCGGCGACGGTGGCGTCCACCATGCCGGCGCCCTGCGACCAGCTGGTGCCCGTGCCGATGCCCTGCGTCGACTTGAACCAGAACTCCAGCGAGAGGTCGTCCTGGACCTGGCGCGCGACGCTGACGTAGTCATCGACGCCGTCGAAGCGCATGGCCGTGTTCGAGTTCCCGGACAATGCGCCCGCCGCCGCCAGCGCGACGCCGTTGAAGTAGCTGCCGGTGGCGGTTCCCTTGCCGTCTGCGACCGTCGCGGCGGTCGTCGGCACGATCCGGAAGTTGTCCAGGTGCATTCCCGTCGTGTCAGAGGCGGTGGAGTTCGTCACGGAAGTACCCAAGGACAGGCCGCTCTTGCCGGGCGCGGTGATGGTCGCGTCTGTGGCGGAGACCTTCAGAACGCCGTCGACGTAGAGCTTGATCGAGGTGCCGATCATCTCGAGCCGCATGCGATAGCTCTGATGTGCGCTCAGGGTCTGCGACGGCCCCGCCCACATCGACGCGAAGGTCCCATCGACGACCGTGGCGAGCCCCCATTGTCCCGACGCCATATCGTAGAACCCCTCGTACCAGTCCTCCATGACAGTGGGCTCAAAGCGGCCCACCACGCTGACCCGGTCGTTGGCGACGAGGCTCTTGACGTACACGTCGGCCTCGACGGCATAGTCGGCGCTCGCCGGGGTGACGGACGTCCGGTAGTAGTTGTAGCCGTTCCCGCTTCTGCGGAGGCGGTTCTCGTTCGAGAGCGCCAAGGTGGTCGTCAGGCCGTATGGGGCGCCCCAGTTCGTCCAGCTGGCGGCGACCTCCCCCGTGTGGCTGGTCAGGGCCGTCCCGGCCGTCCCGGTGAACGAGTCCGATGCGACCGGCACCGGCGCCTCGCCGAGGCGCCAGTAGTTGACCAGACCGGCGGTGCCCAGCAGGGTGGACCCGTACTCAGCGGGTGCGGCGGCCGCGGAGAAGCTGTTCGCGCCGTTCGACGTCGTGCCGCTGTACGCCGCCCACGTGGAGCCGATCACGCCGCTCAGGAGCACGAGCGCGGTCAGCGCCAGCGCCCACCCGAGTCGCGTCCGGCGGCGCCTCATCGGTTGCGCGCCTCCCACCGGAACATCGCTGTCGTGGACCGGCCGTACGCGGCCGCATCGTTGTCGAGCGTGATCTGGAACTTGTAGTCGTGGGCTTCGGACGTCGTCCAGGTCTCCGCCGAGGTCGCCGTGGCGTAGTGGCCGGCGACATCGGCCGCCGTCAGCTCCGCGTTGTAGATCGCGACATCGTCGAGCGTGCCCGCGAAATAGCCCGTGCCGGTCGCGATCCTGCCGAGGCTGAGGTTCGTCGAGGCGTTCAGGCTCAGCGTGTTGCCGGTGGCGGTGCCGGCGCTCACGCCGTCGACGTAGAGCCTGATCGCGCCCGTCGACTTCTTGCGGGTGAAGACGGCGTGGTGCCAGTTGTCGTCGTCATAGCCGCCAGAGCTCGAGACGATCGAGGTGTCGGGGTTGCCGACGCCGGCGACGACCTTGCCGTCGGAGCGCAGCGAGACGCCGAAGTCGTTCGCAGTTCCGGCCGCATCGCCGTCGACCAGCCCGGCGCCCTGCGACCAGCTGGTGCCCGTGCCGATGCCCTGCGTCGACCTGAACCAGCACTCGATCGAGAAGTCGTCGGCCACCTGCCGTGCAGCGGTCACGTAGTCGTCTGAGCCGTCGAACGTCACGGCCGTGTCGGCGTCCCCCGTCAGCGCTCCCGCGACGCCCGTCGTGGGGCTGTTGGTGTACGTGCCGTCGTTGCTGCCCTCGCTGTCCGTGGCGATGGTGGCCCCGCCGCTCACGAGGAAGTTGTCGAGGTGCATGCCGGTGGTGTTCGACTGGGCGGCGACGGATGCTTCGCCCATCCCCACGCCGGCTCGCCCGGGCGAGGACAGCGTGGTCTCGGTGACACTGAGCTCCAGCACGCCGTTGACGTACCGAAGTCGGTCGTGCATGTGATGCCGTCGCTCAAGCCGGCGACGGGTGTGCCGCGCTCGACGCCGATGCCGACGACGTGAAAGCGGCGCTGCAGGATGTTGTGCCGGTGTCCGGCACTGTGCATCCATGCGTTCATGATGACGCGCGGGCTGGCGAGCGATCCGGTGCCCCATGCGATGTTCTCGCCGACGCTCCACTCGGGCCGGCGGTTCATCCAGCCTGTGGCCTCGATGCGACCGGTCGAGCGTTGGCCGGAGGGCGAGTCGTGCTCGATGGCCGCCGCCGGCGTACCGGTCATCGCTGCTGGCGCTCAGCGACGACGGGGCGCCGATGTACGACCACGACAACGCCGCGGCGCTGGCAAGCCTCGGCATCCCCGCCTTCGCGTGCATGCCGGACCTCTTCCCGCACTGATGGCGACGGCGATCGAGCGCCGCGACGTCGGCGTGTGGGCCGGCGAGCGCGACATCGTGACGGCGCGACCGGCCGGCTGACGCCGCGCGCAGGCCCGGCGGCCGGGTTGCGCGGCGCCCAGCTTGGCGCGCCGGCGACGGCCTCACCGCGACTGCGGCTTGGCCCGGTATCTACCATTCGCGTTCGGTTCAGCCGATCCAGGGGCAGCACGCGCGCATGACATCTCGCCGGACCAAACTCGTTGTGCTCGCCGTCGCGGCGCTCCCGCTCGCCGGCTGTGGCGGCAGCGACGCGGCGTGCACTGCCGCACCCGGTGCGGCGCCAGGCAGCGTGAAGGCTCCCTCCGACTGCGCCGTAAGCGCCGTGATCGCCGTCGATGCGACCGGCGCGCTGCAGGATCGCGGGCTGGCGCGGGACGTCGGCTCGGCGGCGCTGCGCGCCGCCGACCACACGATCACGGCGGGCGGGCACCTGCGGATGGTGGTGTTCGCGGGAGACGCCAACGCAGTCGAAGTCATCTACGACGACGAGGTGCCGACGCTCGAGGAGCTCGACGAGACGCGCCGTGGGCCGATGGAGCAGGACCTGCGCGGCGCGCTCGCGGAGACGCTGGACAGCGCGCTCGGCGTCAAACGCGCCGACCGGTCGCTGTCGGCGCGCGTGCGAACGCTGGCGCGCGGCGGCACGTCGGACATCGCGCGGGCCGTCCGCAACGCGCTGCAGACGCTGACGCAGCGTTCGGGCGCCGCGTCGATGACGCTCGTCTCCGACGGCGTGCAGGCCAGCGACCAGCTCATGCTCGCCCGCCGCCTGCAGGCCGGCGATCCGCGCGACCGGCTCGGCGCGCAGCTGGGCGATCTGCTCGGCCGCGCGGAGGGCGTCGACGTGGTGCAGGCCGTCGGGCTCGGGCGCCTGCCCGACCGCGTCAACCAGAGCGCACGGCGCACCGACGAGCTCGTGCAGATCTGGAAGACCGCCTGCGAGCAGACCGGCGCGGCGAGCTGCGCGACGACGACCGAGTTATGAGGCGCCCACGGCTGAGGAGCCACCCGATGAAGCCAGAAGACACCACCGAGGACGACGTTCGCGCCCTGCCGCCGCCGCTGCTGTCGATCCCGGCGCTCGGTGAGCCGACCGAGGCGCCCGAGCAGGCGGCGCGCCCGCTCGCCAATGGCACGCTGCCGGCCCCCGACCTGGGCGACGGACGGCGCACGAAGGCTGCGCATCCGCGCGACGATGCCGAGGGCGTCCGCGGCGAGATCGTCTCGGAGAGCATCGCGCAGCACGCCGACCACGTCATCGGCTCACGGCTCGGACCGCTGATGGAGCGCGCGGTGCGCGTTCGCACGCTCGACGACGACCTGATCCGGGCGACCGCCGCCGCCGAGCAGATCTCGACGCCGCCCGGCGAGGCGCCGCCCGCGGCGCCGACGACGCGGCGCGGACGGCTGTCGGCCAGCATGGCCGCCGGCGGCGGGTTGCTGGCGCTGTTCTTCGCCGTCGGGATCGCTGAGGCGCTCTTCGCCTACGACGGCTTCCGCGAGCTCGCACGCTTTCGCGAGAGCGACCCGGCGCTGCTGCGCGAGGGTGCTCCCGCGCTGTCGGCGGTCGTGATCGCGCTGCTGATCGCCGTCGGGCAGAAGGCGGTCGGCAAGAACCTGCGCCTGGCCCACGCGAAGGACCCGCACGCCCGTGCCGAGGGACGCCGACCGCTGCTGGAGCGTGACCTGCCGGGCGCCGCGCGCTACGCGGTCGCGCTCGCGATCATCGTGACGGGCCTCGGCCTGTGGTACGGCGTGCAGAGCGCGCGGACCACCGCCAACAACGCGGCCGCCGCGCGCCAGCAGGCCAACCAGGCCGCCGGCGCACGCGGTGCCGCCGCGCAGCGCCTGACGCAGAACACGCAGTCGTCGGCCAGCGAACCCGGCGTGTACTTCCTCGTATCGGCCTCGGTCTTTCTGCTGGGCATCGGCGTCGCCTACCTGCTCGTCGACCCGCTGCGCGAGGCGCGCGAACGCCAGCGCCGCCGCGACGCCGACACGCTCGAGCATCGCGACCGCGTCCGCGCCGAGCTCGCTACCGAGGTCGGCGCGCTCGTCGCCCAGCGTGCGGAGATCGCGACCACCGTGGCCAACGCCAAGCGCCAGATGCACCAGGAGGCCGTGCTGCATCCGCAGGTCGCCTTCCTGCAGCGCGCGGACGAGGCTCCGCATCTGTACGGGACGTGGAGCCCGCGGCCCGACTCGCCGTTTCGCGGCATGCCGGAGGTCGGTGAGGCGCATCACGCGCAGGCCGACCTGGCGCGAACGAGCGGGCTGACGGTTCCCGACAAGCTCGCCGACGTCGACGCGCTGATCGCCGAGCTGCTCGGGCGCAACCTCGCCGCGCCGAAGAGCCCGCCGCGATGATCGGACCGCGGCAGGCTTCGGGTCGGCGCACCGCAGCGGGGCCGCGGGCGCCCGCCGCAGCCCGCCGCGCCCGCGGGGCGACCGCCGCCGCCCGCGCGTCGCACGCGGCCGCCCTGGCGCGCCACGATGCACAGCGCGAGCCGAACGCCGTCGGCGAGCGCGTCGCAGCGCCCGACGGCGAGCTGTCCAACTGGCAGCTGCTGCTCAGCCAGTTCGACGCGTTCCTGCGCGATCCGCGGCTCACCCTCGCGCTCAAGGCGTCCGCCGCCAGGCTGGCCGCCGGCGTGCGCGGCATCGGCGCAGCGACGCTCGACGCGCTGCGCCGCATCGCGCGGGCGCTCGGTCAGATCCGTATCCCGTTTCCACGCCGCGTCCTGCTCGCGCTGCTGGCGCTGGCCCTCCCACTCGCGCTGCTGGCCCTGCTGGGCTCCTCCGACGACGAACGCAGCACGCGCCGCGCGGCGCAGCCGCCGCCGCGGCCTGCGGCCGCCGCCGCCGGCGGCCTGACGCTGCCCGGTGTCGGGATGCCGGGGGTGCGCTCCGCGCCGGCACAGGTGCCGCCAGTGCGCGTCGCGCTCGTCCTGGACCGCACGTACGAGCCGGCGGCGCTGCGCCGTGAGCTGCGCGCGCTGGGTGCCTGGCTCGACGCCAACCACGCCGCGGCAACGCGCGTTTCGGTGATCGACGCGCGCAGCGGCCGCGCGAGCGCCCCCCTGCCCGCCGCGGATCTCGCGCGGGCGCGCTCCGGCCGGCCGCGTCCCAGTCCGACGGCCGCGGTCCGTTCGGCGTTCGCGCGCGAGCAGGGCCGGCGGCTGCTCGTGACGCTCGGATCGCCGGTGACGCCGCCGGGCGCCGCCAGCATGCTGCGCGTCGCCACGCGGCCCGGCGCCGGCGTCGGCGTCGGCCGGAGCGCGGCGCTGCGCCGCGGAGGACGGGCGCGCGCGACGATCGACGAGCGCCGCCGCAATGCGCTGGCGGCGAGCGTGGCACGGGCGATCATGGGGATCTCCGGTCAGCGCGAGCAGCGCTGACGCGCGGACCCGCCCGGGTGCCCGCGGCGCCCAGCGGCGGCTGCACGCCACGAGCGACCGCACCGGACCCGGACGCAGCCAGAGCAGAGGAAGCGGATGGCCCGGGCCGGTGAGCCGGGGCGGGACGTTACGGTACTTCCCGTCTGCGAGCGGCGCCCCGCCGTCCGCCTCCCGCCGCGGCCCGCACGTGACCACCGTGCCCCACGAGGCGGTTGATCATCTCGTCGCGAAGCGCAGCCAGCTCGCTGCGCAGCTCCTGCTCACGATCGCCTGATGCACGCTCGAGCTGCACCACGACGCGCGCCGCGTACGCCTTGAGGGCGCCGTCCTTGAGCTGAGAGAAGCGCGGCCCGGCCGCCACGCCCCCCATTGAACCCTGACCGCCACAGCTGACGGACGGCTGTCGTGCGGAGCGCGTTCCCGATCTCGCAGGGCCGCCGGGCGGTCGCGTCAGCGCCGCAGGTCCGCGAGCCGCTCCAGGAGCGCGACCTGGCCCGTCACGATCTTGCGCTTCGCGGTCTCGAGGTCGAACCACGCCACGCGGTCTACCTCCGGAAAGGCCTGCAGCCGGCCCGACCGCGGTGGCCACTGCATCTCGAAGGTGCCCGGACGCAGCTGCGCCGGGTCGAAGTCGCCCTCGACCGCGAACGCGACGACGACCTTGCCGGCCTTCTGGCGGATCTCGCCGAGCTCGAGCAGCCGACCCTGCGGCGGCGCGTGCCCGAGCTCCTCCTCATACTCTCGCCGCGCGGCCGCCAGCGGCTGCTCGCCGTCCTGCAGCTCGCCCTTCGGGATCGACCACGCACCTTCGTCCTTGCGCGCCCAGAAGGGGGCCGCCCATGTGGCCGAGCAGGACCTCGAGGGCGACTGCGTGGTCACGGAAGACGATCAGCCCGGCGGAGGTCGTCATCGCCTCGAAGTCTCGCAGTCGAGCGGAAGCATGCTTGCGTGCGCCCGCAGACGGCGCAGCGGCGCATGATCTCCGAGCTCACCGTCAGGCGAGGCTGGGGCTGCGCTCCGCCGGCTCCCGTCACCGGGGACCCGAACCCGACCGCCGGCGCGGCGCGATCTGTTCGTCAGCGTGGCAGGCGGCACCCCGAGCGCCTGGCTCGCGCGGCACGCACTTCAGGCGGCGTGATCCCTTTCGTCCAAGACTCCATGGCAACCCCTGGTCAGACGGTATGGGCGGCGTCGTGGCCGGTGCCGGTGAGAGCGTCGACGCTCCCGCGCATCGTATGGCGCGGGCTGGTTACCGCATCGATGGATGGGAGCGTCGACATGACGGACGGTATCTGCTTCGCGGGACTGGATGTGCACGCCCGCAAGACGGCGGCAGCGGCCGTGCACTTGGGATCTGGAGAGGTCTTCAAGGCCCAACTCGCTGGCTCGCCGATCCAGGCGCTCGGGTGGCTGCAGACACTGCCAGGACCCCGTCGACGGCGTAACGCCCGCGAACGCGAGGAAGTCGCGATTGAAATGGCTTGGTCGTAGTAGCCACACAGCGCGGCCACCTCGGCGAGCGTGCATTCGCCCGAGCCCTCTAGCATCGTGACGGCGCGGAAGCGCAGCAGCCTCGCGAAGCGCTTCGGCGGCAGCCCGATCTCCTCACGGAAGCGGGTCGTCAGGTGCCGGCGGCTGCAGCCGAGCTCGCGTGCGAGCTCCGATACCGACAGCACCCCGTCGGTCTGCTCGAGCCGGCGCCAGGGCCACGCGACATCGGGTCGCGGCACCGAAGCGCGCTCGGCGCTCCGCGTGACGAGGCCGTCAAGCAGCGCGAACGGCTGCTCCCAGTCCGAAGCGCTCTCAAGCTGCTCGACGAGCAGGCCCCCTTGGCACCGGGCGAGTTTCGAACGCGAACGACGCGCCCGGCGAGCCTGTGCATCCGGACGCCGAGCAGTGCGCGGGCGCCGAGCGGCGTGAGGTTGACCTGGACACAACGCGCCTCGCCGTCGTGCTCGTCGACGCCGGCGCGATCGTCGAGTCCAGCGGTGAACGAGCCGTAGCGCTCGCCGGGACCGGCTGGGTCATCCGGATTGAACAGCCGCCACCCGGGCCCGAGGTCGAGGATGAGGACGACTTCGCTACCTCGCGGCGACGCAGCGGTCCCGGCCGAGCGCTCCCGAAAGCCGGTGTAGCCGCGCACGAGCCCGTCGAGGGCGCGGGATGCGGTCTCGTCTGACGAACTCGTACACGCGCAGAGCCCAGTCGGGAGCGTCGAGCGCCGCGGTCGCTCTCGTACGGACGCCGTCTGCCGAGAGGGTCCCTGCCAACGAGCCGTGGTGACCGGCTCAGCGTGATGCAAACGTCGAGTGCGGCGGCCGGACGCATCCGCGTCTGGAGCGGGTTGGCCTGGCGACCTTCTTCACTTGTGCTCAGCGATCGGTGGGCGGGGCGGGCCGCGCTTATCGTGCGCCCATGGCAAGGCTCCTCTTGTCGAGCTTTGTGAAGGGAATCTGTGGCTGTGACCGAACTGCCGTTTTCAGGAGCGAGGATTCTCGTCGTAGACGACGAGCCCGCCAACGTGCTGGTGCTCGAGCGTTTACTCTCGCGATGGGGCTATGAGAACGTTGCCTCGACGACCGACTCATCGCAGGTTGTTGCGCTGGTCGAGCAGCAACGGCCGAGCCTGATCTTGCTGGACCTGATCATGCCTCACCCAGACGGGTTTGAGGTCATGAAGCTGCTCTCGGAACTGCACACGGGACGGGCGGCCGTGCCGGTGCTCGTGCTGACCGCGGATGTCTCGGCCGCTACGAAGGAGCAGGCGCTCACGCGCGGCGCCAGCGACTTCCTGACCAAGCCGTTTGACAGGACCGAGGTGCGCCTGCGCGTGCGAAACCTGCTCAGGATGCAATTGCTCCAGCTTGAGCTTGAGCACCACAACGAAGTGCTGGAGCAGCGCGTCCTTGCGCGCACGCGTGATCTGGAGCATGCGAGGCGCGAGACCCTCTTTCGGCTTGCGCTCGCGGCTGAGTACCGCGACGACCAGACCCACGAGCACGCGCAGCGCGTCGGCCGCACGGCCGCACTGCTGGCCGCGCAACTTAGTCTGGCCGACGAGACGGTCGAGTTGATCCACCGATCGGCGCCGCTGCACGACATCGGGAAACTCGCTCTTCCCGACACGATCCTGCTCAAACCCGGCAAGCTCACCGGCGACGAACGCGAGGCGATGAAAGCGCACACGCTCCTCGGCGCGCAGATCCTCGCCGGCTCTACATCGGACGTACTCCGGTGTGGCGAGGTTCTCTCACGCACTCATCACGAGCGCTGGGATGGCGATGGCTACCCCTTCGGGCTGGCAGGCGATGCCATCCCGCTGCTAGCCAGACTGGTCGCGGTCGCTGACACGTTTGATGCACTGACCCATAAGCGTCCCTACAAGCTCGCCTGGTCGCTCGAGCGCGCCGTTGAGGAGATCCAGCGCCTCGCCGGCAGCCAGCTTGATCCCGATGTCGTGCAGGCCTTCGGTCGGCTCGAGCACAGAACGCTGCTCGCGCCCATCCAGACCTGATATCGGCTCGCAGAGCGAGCGCTGCGCGCCACGACGGCACCAGCCCCGCGGCTCGCGAGCTGGCGCCTGGACGCGTAGCAGCGGCAGATCGTCGCTGCGGCGCATCGCTGGAGAACCGAGCACCGCGGATAGAGTAAGGCGGGTCGGGCGCACGAGCGCCCGTCGTGCAGCACCGGCCGAGAGGACGGGCGATGAAGTCCGACAGGATCGATGAGGTAGGCGAGAGGCGCGCCACCGATATGCCACCCAGCGATCCACATGGGGCTGGGCATCATCGGCACGGTTCCTCCCGCCCCCTCCCACACCGTGCATGCGGTTCTCCCGCACACG
>Ga0136617_10001085_pt1 | contig 23774 bp, 23 predicted proteins | sample AntDrymUQ3222106_2_FD_129672 | JGI IMG/M metagenome (GOLD analysis project Ga0136617, IMG submission 129672) | Polar desert sand microbial communities from Dry Valleys, Antarctica - metaG UQ322 (21.06) | ecosystem: Environmental > Terrestrial > Soil > Desert | place: Antarctica: Dry Valley...
AGGCAGCGAGAGACCGGCCTGCAACGCACCCGGCGATGATCTGCAAGGTCTGCGCGAGCGTGGTGTTGAACTGCTTCAGGGCCCGGCACGGCGAACAGTAGCCCCCGGTCAGCACGGCAGCGACGAACGCTGCGCCGATTGCGATCCCGGCGTGCGACAACAGCCATTCAGCGGCCCGCAGGTTTAGTCCCGACCGATCGAGACGCTGGGACAGCGACTCTTCGAAGTTGCGATGGCGCACAAAGCCTTCGGCCAACCTGACCGCCGAGTTCTTGAAAGCCGGAGCCGACCGCGGGAAGCCTCGCCGGTCCGTCGAGCATGAACAGACTCGGGTCGGGGGTGACTCCGTGGTTGGCCGGTCTTTCGACGAACTTCGGACGCAGACCCGTGGACCGGATCGTTCCCCGGCTCTTGCCGTTCTCGTCCCATTCGGCGCTGTAGTCGAACGTGAAGAGGTCCTGCAGGGTGATGATGTCGCCCTCCATGCCGACGACCTCTGTCATGTAGGTGATGCGCCGTGATCCGTCCTTGAGCCTGGTCTGCTGCAACGATCAGGTCGACGGCACTCGACACCTGCTCGCGGATAGCCCGCACCGGCAGGTCCATGCCGGCCACCAGCACCATCGTCTCGAGCCGGGCCAACGCGTCTCGCGGAGTGTTTGCGTGCAGAGTGGAGATTGGTGGTGGGCGGGCGTCCGCCGAACGGATGGTTGGCGTACCGCTGAACCGGACACGCCACGCCAGCGGCGTCGTCCTGGCTCACCGGTCAGGCATGGTGCCGTGACCCGCTGCACGAGCCGAGCTCAGACGTACAGCGCCTCGATGTCGTGATGGAACCGGCGCATCACCACGGCACGTTTGAGCTTGAGTGTCGGGGTGAGCTCGCCGCTGTCTTCGGCCCAGTCCACTGACAGCACGGTGAACTTGCGGATCGCCTCCGCTTGCGACACCGCCTGGTTCGCAGTGTCGATGGCTCGCTGGACCTCGGTGAGGACGTCCGGATCGTCGACGAGCGCGGCGACGAGGCTGGCGAGACCACCCTTGCGACGCGGCGGCTGCTTGCTGTGAGTTTCGGTCCAGATCTCGAGGGCCCCGGCGTCGAGGGTCACGAGCGCCGCTACGAAGGGTCTACCGTCACCGACGACCATGCACTGGCTCACCAGATGGTGCGCCCGGACCCGGTCTTCGAGCACGCTCGGTGCGACGTTCTTGCCACCGGCGGTCACCAAGATCTCCTTCTTGCGACCCGTGATCCGAACGTAACCGTTGTCGTCGATCTCGCCCATGTCACCGGTGCGCAGCCAGGACCGGCCATCGAACTCCTCGAACGCGTCGGCTGTCGCCGCGTCGTCGTGCCAGTAGCCGCCGAACACCTGCCCACCGGCGAACAGCAACTCACCGTCGTCAGCGAGGCGTACCCCGGTGCCTGGGATCGGCTGCCCGACTGTCCCGATCCGATGGTGGCCGGGCAGGTTGACCGTCAGGGCGGCGGTGGTCTCGGTGAGTCCGTACCCCTCGAGCACGGGCACGCCGATGCCGCGGTAGAAGTGCGCCAACCGCTCGCCGAGCGGCGCGCCGCCCGAGACGGCGTACCGGACCTCCCCGCCGAGCACGGCGCGGAGCTTGCGGTACACGAGCCGGTCGAACACGGCCCGCCGCGCGCGCAGTACGGGGCCGGGGCCACTGCGATCGATCGCCTGGCTGTAGGTGACCGCAGTGGCAGCGGCGGCGTCGAAGATCTTGCCCCGCCCGTCGGCCGCGGCTCGTTGGCTGGCGGTGTTGAAGACCTTCTCGAATACCCGCGGCACCGCGAGGACGAACGTGGGCTCGAACGCGGCGAGATCGTCCAGCAGGGTTCGGACCTCGGCGCAGTGGCCGAGCTTGGCGCCCTGACGGATGGCTCCTATCTGGATGACGCGCGCAAAGACATGGGCCAACGGCAAGAAGAGCAACGTGCTGGCGCCGTCAGTGTCGAACAGCTCTTCGAGGACACCGGTCGCCACGCCGAGCTCGAACATGAAGTTCGCATGGGTAAGTACGCAGCCCTTGGGTCGTCCCGTCGTGCCGGACGTGTAGATGACGGTGGCGATCGAGTCCGGCGTCACGGCCGCCCGACGTGCCTCGACGTCGGTGTCCGAGACGCCGGACCCTTCACGCACCAAAGCGTCGAGCCCGGCGCCTTCGATTTGCACGACTCGACGCAACTGCGGCGTCTGCGCCGACACGGTGGTGACCCGCTCGTGATGAACGTCGGTCTCGACCACGACGAGGACGCACCCGGAGTCGGCCAGGATCCAGGCGATCTGATCCGGCGACGAGGTCTCGTAGATCGGCACCGTGACGGCACCGGCGTACCAGATCGCGTAGTCGGTGAGCGTCCACTCGAAGCGCGTACGAGACACCAGCGCCACCCGGTCACCGGGTTGAACGCCCGCCGCCACCAAACCCTTGGCCAGGTCGCGGACCCGGGTGAGCAGTTCGGTGGACGTCACGTCGACCCAGGCGCCGCCGTCGTGAGGTACTCGGCGAGCTGCCACCACCCGTCGCGGATGAGCCGCGGCTCCTGCCAGCAGGTCGTCAGTCAACGATCCTGTGGTAGGGACGACGTATGTCGACGGGGCCGAGTACGCGCGCACACGTCCTCCTCGATCTGCTCGTGTCGACTCGTCGGATCTGGCCTGCCCGCCCACGCGGGGTTCAGGGGAGCGGGCGGCAGGTTCTGTACGGAGGTCAGTATCGCGCGAGCCATGCTCTCGTCACCTACCACCCAGCGCCTACCACGCGCTGCGACGTGGGTCGTGGCGTCGAGGGCATCGCACGCGAACGAGTAGGGTCGCGGAATGGCTGAACTGACCACCTCGAACATCGAGATCGCGGCCGATCCCGCCGAGGTGATGTCGGTGATCGCCGACTTCGATTCCTACCCGCTCTGGGCCAAAGGCGTGAAGTCCGCCGAGGTGCTGACGGAGTACGACGACGGGCGCGCCGGCGAGGTCGCGTTCGTGCTCGACGCCGCCCCGATCCGCGACAACTACACACTCAGCTATGACTGGGACGGCGATCGCGAAGTCACCTGGTCGCTCGTCGAGGCCACGATGCTGAAGTCCATGGAGGGTGCCTACATCCTCAGGTCTTCCGTGGGCGGTACTGAAGTGACGTACCGGCTCGCTGTCGACCTCTCCATTCCCATGATCGGCATGCTCAAGCGCAAGGGCGAGAAAGTCATCATCGATACCGCGCTCAAGGGCCTCAAGAAGCGCGTCGAGTCACCGCGCTGAGCCGCGCTCGCCGTCCGACCTCTCCCTCATGCGCGTTGTCTGCTTCACCGGCAAAGGTGGTGTCGGCAAGACGACGGCTGCCGCTGCCACGGCGGTGTGGGGTGCACGAAGTGGTCGTCGCACGCTGGTGATCAGTACCGACGCGGCGCACTCCCTCGCCGACACCTTCGACATCGAGGTAGGCGCTGAGCCGACCGAGGTGGCCACGGACTTGCGCGTGCAGCAGGTCGATGCCCAGCGACGGTTCGAGGGCTCCTGGGCAGAGATCTCCAGCTACCTCCTGACGGTGCTTGACAGTGTCGGCGTCGACCGGATCGCAGCCGAAGAGCTCACCGTCCTCCCCGGAGCGGAGGAGGTCTTGGCGCTGCTCGAGCTGCGCGACCAGGCGGCGTCGGGGAACTACGACCTGATCGTCGTCGACTGCGCTCCTACCGCCGAGACGCTTCGGCTGCTGGCCCTCCCCGAAGCTCTGGGCTGGTACATGCAGCGTGTCCTGCCCATGGAGCGGCGGGTCGTCAAGGCCCTCAAACCTGTCCTGACTCGTGCCGCTGGGGTCCCGATGCCACACGACTCCGTCTTCGACGCCCTCGAACGACTGCACGCCGACCTGGCCGACGTCCGGTCGCTGCTCACCGGCCCGCAGGCGTCGATCCGGCTGGTGCTGACACCGGAGACCGTCGTCCTGGCCGAAGCGCGCCGCTCGCTGACGTCCCTGTCGCTGTACGGCTACCGGGTGGACGGCGTCGTGGCCAACCGGATCTTCCCAACGGGTGGCGACGCCTGGCGCCGGCAGTGGGTCGCCTCACAGACGGCCGTCTTGGCGGAGGTGGAGAGCTCGTTCGCACCGCTGCCGCTCTGGCGATCGGCGTACCACCGCGAGGAGCCGCTCGGGCTCGAAGCGCTTGCCGCGTTCGCGGGCCAGCTGTACGCCGGCCCCGTACCAGGATCGCCTGCCCCCCCGCCCGACCCCTTGGGCTCGGCCACCGGTCCCGGACCCTTGGTGATTGAGCGCGACGTCCGCGGATCGACCCTTCGGCTGGCGTTGCCATTCGCCAGTCGAGGCGATGTCGAACTCGTACGTCACGGGTCCGAGCTGGTGGTAACCGTCGGTTCCCACCGTCGTCTGCTGGCCCTTCCGGCCGCGTTGCAGACGAGCCAGGTAGCGAATGCCGCAATGGTCGACGGTGCCCTGGTCGTCACGTTCGTGGCCGATCGGTGAGAATGGCCGATCATGGATGCCGAACGCGTGGGGTCGCTCCCCGAGGAAGCGGCGAAGCTGGTCGCCGTGCTGCAGGGCTGGGCGGGCGACAACGTGCCGCCGCCGCACACCGGCGGCGAGTCTGACCCCGCAGCCTTCGACGACAGCGCCGGTGAAGGTGACTCAGGTTCGGAATCACCACCAGGGCACGACCCGCTCTCGAGCGAATGCAGGTACTGCCTGTGGTGCCAGGCCATCCGGACGGCGAAAGGAACCAGCCCGGAGGTGCGCGAGCATCTGACCAACGCGGCGACGTCGTTCGCCTTGGCGGTGCAGAGTCTGCTGGAGACTCCGTCCACCGAGGCAACCGCTCGGTCCCGGAGCGAATCACCGATCGAGAAGATCGACCTAGCGGAGGACTGAGCAGATGTCATTGACCATCGGCGTCGACGTCGGCGGAACCAACATCGGGGCCGGCGTGGTGTCCGAGGACGGCGAGGTGCTCGAGAAAGTCCGCAGGGAGACCCCGGCCGACGACGTCGAAGCCACCGAGCGCACCATCGCCGAGCTTGTCGGTGATCTGCGGCAGCGCCACGAGATCGCAGCCGTCGGCATCGGCGCTGCCGGCTGGATCAGCGCCGACCGAAGCACGGTCATCTTCGCGCCCAACCTGGCCTGGCGCGACGAGCCGCTGCGTACCGAGGTCGAGGCAGCGGTAGACCTACCGGTGGTGGTGGAGAACGACGCCAACGCCGCGGCGTGGGGTGAGTTCCGCTTCGGAGCAGGCGCCGACGCCGACGACCTGATGCTCGTGACCGTCGGGACCGGAGTCGGCGGCGGCATCGTACTGAACGGGGAGCTCGTCCGGGGCACGTTCGGGATCGCCGCCGAGATCGGGCACCTGCGCGTCGTCCCCAACGGGCACCTGTGCGGGTGCGGACTCCACGGCTGCCTCGAGCAGTACGCCAGCGGGACCGCGCTCGTGCGAGCGGCGCGAGAGCGCGCAACCAACGAAGCAGGCGCAGCTGCGTTGATGTCAGCTGCCGGCGCAGACATCGCCAAGATCGACGGTCCCATGGTCACGGCACTGGCCAAGGAGGGTGACGCCTTCTGTGTCGGCCTGTTCGACGGCATCGGCACCTGGCTGGGTGAGGGAATCGCCAGCCTCGCCGCCGTCCTCGACCCTGGCGTCGTCGCGATCGGCGGAGGGGTGTCCGAGGCGGCGGAACTGCTGATGCGGCCGACCCGCTCGGCGTTCGAGGCAGCATTGCCTGGAGCTGGAGTGCGGCCCCTCCTCGAGCTCCGCCTGGCGACGTTGGGAAACACCGCAGGCATGATCGGTGCCGCTGATCTGGCGAGGCGCGGATGACGAGCGTGCTGCTGACGCGGGGTGGCCGCTGATGCTGCAACGACTCGCGATCGGGATCGACATCGGCGGAACGGTGGTCAAGGCCGGGGTCGTCGACGAGGACGGCATCGTCCTCGAACGGGCCAGCACCGCTACCCCCTCGAGCAGCCCGATCGAGGTGGAGGACACGATCGCGGCGCTGGTCCGCGACCTCACCTCGCGACACCTCGTGTATGCGGTCGGTATCGGCGCTGCCGGTTTCGTCGACGCGACCCGGTCGACCGTCCTGTTCGCCCCGCACCTGGCCTGGAGGCACGAACCGCTGCGTGACGCCGTGCGCAGAAGGGTGGGCTACTCGACGCTGGTGGAGAACGACGCCAACGCAGCCGCCTGGGCCGAGTGGCGTTTTGGTGCCGGCCAGAACGAGAACGACTTGGTGTGCATCACCTTGGGCACCGGCATCGGTGGCGGCATGGTCTTCGGTGGTCAGCTGCACCGCGGCAGCAGCGGGCTCGGTGGCGAGTTCGGCCACATGCAGGTGGTCAAGGACGGTCACGAGTGCGAGTGCGGCAACCGCGGATGCTGGGAGCAGTACGCCAGCGCCAACGCGCTCGTACGCGACGCCAGGCAGCTCATGCAGGTCGGATCGGCGCGGGCGCAGGCGCTGCTCGATCGCGTCGACGGCGATGCCACGGCCATCACCGGCATGCTGGTGACCGAGGTGGCGATGTCCGGAGACCCGGCTGCGGTGGGGCTGCTGACCGATGTCGGCGACTGGCTCGGTATCGGGATCGCCAACCTGACCGCGGCCCTCGATCCTGGTGCCGTCGTGATCGGTGGCGGAGTCTCGGACGCCGGGGAGCTCCTGCTGGCACCGGCCCAGCGGGCGTTCCGACGTACTCTCACCGGGCGCGGCTACCGCCCGGAGGCCAGGATCGTGCGCGCCCACCTGGGCAACGACGCAGGCCTGGTCGGAGCCGCTGATCTGGCTCGCGCCGCGCGACGCCGGCGAGGGCGCTCGCGGACGCGGGCTGAGCGGGACGGTCGCGCCCGCCGGACCCTGGCCGAGACCTGGCAGGAACAGCGGATCGCGTCGAGGGAACTACGCGCTTCGCGCGACGACCGCTCCGGCCGGTAGGACACCGCATCCTCGTCGACCGCTGGGTAGCGTCACCGATCGACGAGCGTGGTCTCGAACGAGTAGCGGTCAGGCCGGTAGAGATGCGAGCCGAGCTCGACGGCTCTGCCGCTGTCGTCGTACGCAGTGCGCTGCATCGTCAGCAGCGGGGCTCCCTTGCGGTCGCCGAGTAGTCGGGCCTCGCGGGCTTCGGCCCGGCGGGCACCGATGCTCTGGTGTGCCACCCGGATCTGAACCCCGTTGCGACGCAGTTGCGCGTACAGGCCCGTCATCGTGAGGTCGATCGCCCGCAGGTCGATCACCGTCAGCGGGACGTAGTTGTGCATGAGCGCGAGTGGTTCGTCCCCGACCATCCGGAGGCGTTCGAGGCTCCAGACGGGCGTACCGCGAGGGAGCTTGAGGCTGTCGGCGACGCCTTCGTCGGCAGCAGTTTCGTGCAGGGCGAGCACCTGGGTGGACGGCTTCTCACCGGCGCCCAGCAGGTCGTCGTTGAGGCTGGTCAAGTCCACGGGTCGGCGGATCTGCGCGTGCACGACCTGAGTGCCGACTCCCCGTTTGCGCACCAGCATGCCTTTGTCCACCAGGGTCTGGATCGCCTGCCGCATGGTGGGTCGCGAGAGACCGAGCTGGTCGGCCAGAGAGATCTCGTTGGCGATCCGATCGCCGGGGAGCAAGGTGCCGTCGCTGATCATCTGCTCGAGCTGCCCCGCGACCTGGAAGTACAACGGGACCGGGCTCGAACGGTCCACGGACAGCTGCGGATGCGCAGGAATGGCAGCCTCCCGGATCGATCACGTCGGCGCCGGACACTCTACTGCTGAAGCCAGCGTTATGTCTCGACGTCAATATGTCAGGACATGGCATTGACACCCTTGTGCCATCGGGGCAACACTGTGGTGCAGATCTCAACGGGCTCACTCATGACGCACGCCCGAGGAAGCCGAGGCCCAACGCATGCATGACGAGATCGGAGCCGTGGTCACGGCTCCGACATCGCTCGAGGCTCGCCTTGCCGGTGCTCCGATCTCCTGGGGGGTGAGCGAGGTGCCCGGGTGGGGCTACCAACTCGACCCTGAGCGGGTGCTGGCGGAGATGCATGGGCTGGGGCTCCGCGCCACCGAGTTCGGACCGGTGGGCTTCTTGGCCGACGACCCGGCTACGAGGGCGGCACAGCTCGGGAGGTACGGCATGACCGCCGTCGGCGGGTTCCTTCCGATCCTGCTGCACGACCCGTGTCACGACCCGTCCGCGGAGGCCGATGCGTTCATCGACGGATGTTTGGCGTCGGGTGCGGACTGCATGGTTCTCGCTGCCTCCACCGGAGACACCGGTTACGACGACCGTCCAGCCCTCGACGAGCTCGGCTGGAAGACCATGGTTGCCCATCTCGACCAGCTCGCCGATCACGCCGAGCGCCGTGGCGTCACAGCCTCGCTGCATCCTCATGTGGGCACGATGGTCGAGCGGTCCTCGGAGGTCGTCCGCGTCTTGGAGGCGTCGCGAGTCGGCCTCTGTCTGGACACGGGCCACCTGACCGTGGGGCAGTGCGATCCCGTCTCCCTCGCGACGACGTACGCCGACCGGGTGAGCCACGTGCACCTCAAAGACGTCGACGCGACGCTCGCCCAGCAAGTCATCACCGGAGAGCTCGCATTTCAGGACGCGGTACGGGCAGGCATGTTCTGTCCCCTCGGCCAAGGCGACGTCGACATCGCTGCGCTGGTGCGAGAGCTGGAGGTGGCGGGGTACGACGGGTGGTACGTGCTGGAGCAGGACGTCATGCTCGACGACGACGGTCAAGCAGCAGACACCACCGAGCACGTGCGAAGCAGTCTCGACTTCTTGCTCGGGACCACACCGTGAACGATGCCGCAGCCATCTCGACAGGGGAGCACTTCGAGGTCCTGGCCATGGGGCGAATCGGCGTGGACGTGTACCCGGAGCAGATCGGCGTCGGTCTGGAAGACGTGAGGTCGTTCACCAAGACCCTGGGGGGCAGCGCCGCCAACGTGGCGGTGGCAGCGGCTCGTCACGGTCGTCGTACCGCCCTCATCACGCGCACCGGTGCCGACCCGTTCGGTCGCTACCTCCGTCGCGCCCTTCGGGAGTTCTCGGTCGACGATCGCTATGTCACCGAGGTCGCCGACCTCCCGACCCCGGTCACCTTCTGCGAGATCTTCCCGCCGGACGACTTCCCGCTGTACTTCTATCGCTTTCCGAAGGCACCGGACCTCGAGATCCGTCCCGACGAGCTCGACCTCGACGCGATCGCGAGAGCCGACGTGCTCTGGGTCACCGGCACGGGCTTCAGTGCCGAGCCCTCCCGGTCGGCCACGATGCAGGCACTCCAGGCACGAGGCGATCACGGCATCACCATTCTCGACCTGGACTTTCGGCCGATGTTCTGGTCGTCACGTGACGACGCTCGGGCCGCGATCCGCGAGGCGATTCCGCTCACGAACGTCGCCGTCGGCAACCTCGAGGAGTGTGAGGTCGCTACCGGAGTGGATCAGCCCGAGGCCGCGGCGCGGGCCCTCCTCGACTCGGGGGTCGACCTCGCGATCGTCAAGCAAGGTCCTGCTGGGGTGCTCGGAGTTCGCGGCGACGAATCCGTGGTCGTACCCCCGGTCGCCGTCGACGTCGTGAACGGTCTCGGAGCGGGGGATGCGTTCGGAGGCGCGCTGTCTCACGGTCTGCTCTGCGGCTGGGAGCTGGAACGGATGCTGCGTTTCGCCAACGCTGCCGGCGCGTTGGTCGCGGGGCGGCTGGAATGCTCGACCGCCATGCCCACGACGGCTGAGGTCGAAGCCCTGGTCGTCGGGTCGGCGGCATGAGCATCGACAACCTCGCCGATCTGGTCAGCACGCGAGCGCACATGCCCGAGCGGATCCGAGAACTGGCCGAGGCACGCAGACGCCCGGAGTCCCTGGCCGGCCAGACCGGCCGACTGCTGCTGGTGGCGGCTGACCACCCGGCTCGGGGTGCACTACGCGCCGGCGACGAACCGATGGCGATGGCCGATCGCTGGGACCTGCTGCAGCGGGTGTCGATTGCTCTCGACCGGCCAGGCGTCGACGGCGTACTCGCAACGGCCGACGTGGTCGAGGACCTGTTGCTGATGGGAGCCCTGGAGGGCAAGGTCGTGATCGGCTCGATGAACCGCGGTGGTCTGGCCGGTACGTCGTTCGAGATCGACGACCGCTTCACGGCCTACGACGCCGACACGATCTGCCGGCGTGGACTGCAAGGGGGAAAGATGCTGCTGCGTATCGATCCCGAAGACCCCGCGACGGTGTCGACCCTGGTGGCGTGTGCTGCGGCCGTGAGCGGCCTAGCGGACCGATCGCTGATGGCCATGATCGAGCCGTTCATCTCGCACCGCGTGGATGGTCGCGTCCGCAACGACCTCGACACCGAGGCGGTGGTCCGGTCAGCGACGGTGGCGGCCGGGCTGGGCGCGAGCTCGGCACACACCTGGCTCAAGCTCCCGGTCGTCGAGAACATGGATCGGGTGCTCGCCGCGACGACCCTGCCGGTCCTCCTTCTGGGCGGCGAGGTCAGCGCCGACCAGGACGCTCAGTTCGCGCTGTGGTCCCAGGCCCTCGCCCGCCCTCAGGTACGTGGCATGGTCGTCGGACGGTCACTGCTCCATCCGCCGGACGGCAACGTGGCGGCTGCCGTCGACGCAACGGTCGAGATGATGTGACGTGACCTCTTCCGAGCACCACTGGCCAGCGGGCCAGACCGCGCAGCCCCCCTACGACGTCGAGGTGACGCCGGACGCCGCCGGGTGGACGTACACGGGACTGTCGGTACTCCGCCTCGGCGCCGGGGAGACGGTCACCCTGTCGACCGGCGAGTCCGAGATGCTCGTGCTCTCGCTGCGAGGCGGCTGTGTGGTCACGTGCGGCCACGAGACGCTCGAGGTCTGGGGTCGTTGCGATGTCTTCGCGGGCCCGAGTGACTTCGTGTACCTCCCGCGGAACTCCGATGCCGTGATTCGTAGCGAGCTGGGTGGTCGCTTCGCGCTGCCGTCGGCGGTGTGCACCAAGCGTCTGCCGTTCCGTTACGGGGCGGCGGATGCGGTTCCGGTCGAGCTGCGAGGTGCCGGGCAGGCGAGCCGTCAGGTGAACAACTTCTGCACACCTGAGGCGTTCGAGACCGACAAGCTGATCGCCTGCGAAGTGCTCACGCCGGGCGGCAACTGGTCGTCGTACCCACCCCACAAGCACGACGAAGAGCGCGAGAACGAGAGCGAGCTGGAGGAGATCTACTACTTCGAGGTGGCCGATGGTCCGGCTGGCCCCGGGATGGCGTACCAACGGGTCTACGGTCACGCGCACGCCGAGATCGATGTGCTCGCGGAGGTGCGGTCCGGCGACGTCGTCGTGATCCCGCAGGGCTGGCACGGGCCGTCGATGGCGGTCCCCGGCTACGACCTGTACTACCTGAACGTCATGGCGGGTCCGGCGCCCGAGCGAGCCTGGTTGATCTGCGACGACCCGGCGCACGGCTGGGTGCGCGACACCTGGGCCGACCAGGCGGTCGACCCGAGACTTCCCTTCGGTGCCGCATGACCCGCGCGACGATCAGGCTGACAGTGGCTCAAGCACTCGTGCACTTCCTCGAGCGACAGTACGTCGAGCGCGACGGAACCGAGAACGCCTTCTTTGCCGGCTGCTGGGGCATCTTCGGACACGGAAACGTCGCGGGGGTGGGCCAGGCTCTGCTCGAGCGCGAGCGGCATACGCATGACACCGGCGAGCCGACCCTGCGCTACTTCCAGGCCCGCAACGAACAAGCGATGGTGCACGCCTCGGTGGGCTACGCGCGGATGCGGGATCGGATGGCGACATTCGCTTGTACGTCGTCGGTCGGTCCGGGGGCAACCAATATGGTGACCGGCGCCGCACTCGCCACCGTCAACCGGATTCCCGTCCTGCTGCTGCCCGGCGATTTCTTCGCCACCCGCGTCGCCAACCCCGTCCTGCAGGAGCTCGAAAACCCCAGCAGCATGGACGTCAGCGTCAACGACACACTCGCGCCGGTCTCGCGCTACTGGGACCGGGTGAACCGGCCGGAACAGCTGCCGTCGGCTCTGCTCAGCGCGATGCGCGTGCTCACCGACCCGGTCGACACCGGGGCCGTGACACTCGCACTGCCTCAGGACGTCCAGGCCGAGGGGTACGACTGGCCCGAGGAACTGTTCGACCGGCGGATCTGGCACCTCGGCAGGCCTGCCGCCGACGAATCAGCTCTCGCGCGGGCCGTCGCCGTACTGCGTGGCGCCCAACGGCCCCTGATCGTCGCCGGCGGGGGAGTGATCTACTCACAGGCGACCGAGGCGTTGCGGCGATTCGCTGAAGCGACCGGTATCCCGGTGGCGGAAACCCAAGCAGGCAAGGGATCTCTGCGCTACGACCATCCGCAGGCAGTAGGTGCCATTGGAGCGACAGGCACATCGGCGGCGAATCTGCTCGCCAACGAGGCCGACGTGGTCCTCGGGATCGGTACCCGCTACGGCGACTTCACGACTGCCTCGCGCACGGTTTTTGCCGGTACGGATGTGCGGTTCGTCAACCTCAACATCGCGTCCTTCGACGCGCACAAGCTAGCTGCCACCGAGTTGGTGGCCGACGCGCGGCGTGGCCTCGAGCAGCTTCGCGACGGTATGGACACCTGGACGGTCGACGCTTCCTACCGTGAGCGTGCCACCGCGCTTGCTCGAGAATGGGACGAGGTGGTCCAGTCGTCGTACGACCTGGGGCACCAGCCGTTGCCGGCTCAGTCAGAGGTGATTGGGGTCGTGAACCGGTTGTCAGCCGATGCCGACGTCGTCGTGTGTGCAGCCGGGTCGATGCCAGGCGACCTGCACAAGCTGTGGCGAACCCGCGATCCGAAGGGCTATCACGTCGAGTACGGCTTCTCGTGCATGGGCTACGAAATCGCTGGTGGCCTTGGCGTCGCGATGGCGGTCGAGGACACCGGACAGGTCCGCGATGTGTTCGTCATGGTGGGTGACGGCTCCTACCTGATGATGGCGCAGGAGCTCGTCACGGCAGTCCAGGAGGGCGTCAAGCTGATCGTCGTCTTGGTGCAGAACCACGGCTTCGCATCGATCGGCGCCTTGTCGGAGTCCCTCGGGTCACAGGGGTTCGGTACCCGGTACCGCTACCGCACCGACACGGGTCTGGACGGGGGGCTGCTACCGGTCGACCTAGCCGCCAACGCGGCCAGTCTCGGTGCAACCGTCGTCCGCGTGAGAGACCTGGCCGAGTTCGAGAACGCCGTCACCCAGGCGCAGGATTCGGATGTGACGACGGTGATCCACGTCGACACCAACCCCGAGGTACCGGCGCCGGACAGCCCGGCGTGGTGGGATGTCCCGGTCGCCGAGGTCTCGGCCCTCGACAGCACCCGGTCGGCACGCGTCGACTACGAGTCCGCGAAACAGCAGCAGCGGCCCCACCTAGCGCCGTCGGAAGCAGACGGCAGCCCCTCGGGGCAGGAGACGAGGAGAGCCAAGCCATGACGACGACGACCACGACGACGACGACAACAAGAAGACTCGACACCATCGGAGGCAGAACGGCATGAGAGCAGACCGCAAGGTACGGACATCTGTATGGGCAGCCGGGCTGCTGTCGGCAGCCCTGGTCGCAACGGCGTGCAGTGGCACCGGTCAGGAAGAGGAAGGGGCTGAGGACGCCGGCAGTCTCGACGCCACCGTTGCCGTCATCGCCCATGGTGCATCGGGAGACGCTTTTTGGAGTGTGGTGAAGTCGGGTGCCGAGCGCGCAGGTGAGGACCTGGGTGTCACCGTGCAGTACAACTCCACGGACGTGGTGGCGGACCAGGCGAACCTGATCGACACGGCCGTCAGCGACGAGGTCGACGGCATCGTGGTGTCGATGGCCGAGCCGGACGGGCTCGAGGACGCCATCAAGGCCGCCGTCGACGCGGGGATCCCCGTTATCACGATCAACTCCGGCCTCGACCAGTCGGCGCAGTTCGGCGCCCTGACCCACATCGGCCAGAGTGAGGGCATCGCAGGTCAGGCCGCCGGTGACAAGTTCAACGAGCTCGGCGCCGAGCACGTGCTGTGTGTCATCCACGAGGCCGGCAACGTCGGACTGGAAGAGCGCTGCGCCGGTGCGAAGCGGAACTCCGAGGGCACCGTCGAGAACCTCCAGGTCGACGGGGCAGACACCGCCAAGGCGAGCGAATCCATCTTGTCCGCGCTGCAGGCAGACGACTCGATCGATGCGGTCCTCGCCCTCAACGGTCAGGTGGCGCTCGGTGCAGCACAGGCCATCGAGCAGCAGGGCAGCGACGTGCAGGTGGGGACCTTCGACCTGTCCACCGACGTGGTGGCGGGTATCGAGGACGACACGATCGCCTTTGCGATCGACCAGCAGCCGTACGTCCAGGGCTACCTCGGCGTGCAGTTCGTCTACCTCAACGTGCTGAACGGCAATGACATCGGTGGCGGTCAGCCGGTCTACTCCGGCCCGGCGTTCGTGACCAAGGAGAACGCTGCCGAGGTCGCGGACTTCGCCGAGCGAGGTACTCGCTGACACATCACCGCGCGGCCACGCGGTCGCCGGGAGGACAGAAGGGAGCACGTCATGAGCGCCACCACGGTCGACGATGCCGATGAGCGGATGGCACCGACGAGTCGTCTCACTACGGTGCTTCGGCGCCCTGAGGTCGGATCGGCGGTCGCGACGGTCCTCGTGTTCGTCTTCTTCGCCGTCTACACCGAGCAGTTCCTCAGCGACGCTGGGGTTGGTACCTGGTTGAACTCGTCGTCGCGGATCGGCATCGTCGCGGTCGCCGTGGCGCTGCTGATGATCGGCGGCGAGTTCGACCTGTCGACCGGCACCATGGTCGGCACGACCGGCTTGATGGTCGGGGTGCTGACGACTCATTACGGCGTCAACATCTTCGTCGCGGCGGCGGTAGCGCTGCTGGTGGCGCTGGCGATCGGAGCGCTGAACGGGATCCTCGTCATGCGCACGGGGTTGCCGAGCTTCATCGTCACGCTCGGCACGTTCTTCGTGTTGCAGGGTGTCAATGTCGCGCTGACGAAGGCGATCATCGGCCAGGTCGCCGTACAAGGGATGAAGCAGGTTCCGTACTACGACACGATCCAGCCGATCTTCGGCGGGACGTTCACGGTGATCGGAGCCGCCATGAACGCGTCCGTGTTGTGGTGGATCGGGGTGACCGCTGTCGCGACCTGGATCTTGCTGCGCACTCGAGCGGGCAACTGGATCTTCGCGGTCGGTGGCGCACAGTCCAGTGCCCGTCAGACGGGCGTGCCAGTCACGGCGACCAAGGTCGGACTCTTCATGGGTACGGCCGGGGCGGCCTGGCTGGTCGGTATGACCACCTTGTTCAAGACGTCGACCGTCAACGGAGCGACGGGCGTCGGTGACGAGTTCATCTTCATCATCTGCGCCGTCGTGGGAGGTTGCTTGATGACCGGTGGGTTCGGCTCCGCGATCGGTGCGGCGTTGGGGGCCCTGATCTTCGGCATGACCCAACAGGGCATCGTCTACGCACGCTGGGACAGCGACTGGTTGTACGCCTTTCTGGGCGTGATGCTCCTCGGTGCAGTGCTGGTCAACAACTGGGTCAAGGCACGGGCGGAGGCGGCATGACCACCGAGGACCGCGCCGCCGCGCCAGACGTCTCCGCGACCGAGCATGACGGCGCCGTGCTGACGGGCACCCCGGCCGCCGGCTCACCCGACCTGCCGCCACCAGGCGAGCCCATCATCGAGGTCAAGGAGATCGGGAAGTCGTACGGAAGCGTGATCGCCTTGCGAGACGTCACGACCTCGGTACGGGCGGGAGAGGTCACCTGCGTGCTGGGTGACAACGGCGCGGGCAAGTCGACCCTGATCAAGATCCTGGCCGGTGTGCACGAGCATACCTCCGGGAAGTTCGTCGTCGATGGCATCAGCCGCAACATGAACAGCCCGCGTGCCGCGCTCGCGCTAGGCATCGCCACGGTCTTCCAAGATCTTGCCGTGGTGTCGCTGATGCCTGTATGGCGGAACTTCTTCCTCGGCTCGGAGCTGACCAAGGGTGTCTCCGTGCTCAAGCGGCTCGACGTGAATGCGATGAAGCGCATCACCAAGTCGGAGATGGCCGCTATGGGCATCGATCTCCGCGACGTCGACCAGCCGATCGGAACACTGTCGGGCGGCGAGCGTCAGTGTGTGGCCATCGCACGTGCGGTGTACTTCGGTGCCCGGGTGCTGATCCTCGACGAGCCGACGGCCGCTCTGGGGGTGCGACAGTCCGGCGTGGTGCTCGCCTACATCGCCAAGGCCCGCGACCGTGGTCTGGGCGTCGTGTTCATCACCCACAACCCGCACCACGCATATCCGGTAGGCGACCGTTTCGTGCTGCTGCGCCGTGGCCGCAGCATGGGCGAGTTCGTGAAGGCCGACATGTCGCTGGACGAGCTCGTCACCATGATGGCCGGCGGCGAAGAGCTTGACGAGCTGACGCGCGACCTCGAGCGCCCAGGGCGGCCCGCAGCGAGCACGTCGACCGCGCGGCGCGACGAGAGTGAGTCGTGACCGAGTCTTCGTCACGACTGCTTGGTGTCTGCATCGTCGGGTTCGGCTGGATGGGCCAGGTGCACGCACGCGCCTACGCACGACTGCTCCAGCACTACCCGGACGCACCCCTGCACCCCCGCCTGGTCGCCGTGGCCGACCCGGACGTGTCGCGGCACGAGCTGGCGAGGGGATCGTACGGCGTTGTCGACGTCGTCCAGGACCACCACGAACTGCTCGGCCGCGACGACATCGAGGTCGTCAGCGTCTGCGGTCCGAACTTCGTGCACCGCGACGTCGCGGTTGCCGCGGCTCGAGCCGGCAAGCACGTCTGGGTCGAGAAACCCGCCGGCCGGCATCTCGCCGACACGCTCGAGATCGCAGCCGCCGCCCGGGAGTCGGGGGTCCAGACTGCGGTCGGCTTCAACTATCGCGTGACGCCCGCCGTCGAGTGGGCGCGCGAGATCGTCGCGTCGGGACGGCTCGGTCAGGTGGAGTCGGTCTCCGTCCGGCTGCTCAGCGACTACGCCGCGCATCCCGATGGCGCCTTGTCGTGGCGCTTCGACCCGGAGCGTGCCGGCACCGGGGTGCTGGGCGATCTCGCGAGCCATGGCCTCGACCTGGCCCGGTACGTCGGCGGGCAGCAGACCGGCGAGATCGTCGAACTGGTGGCCGACCAGGCGACGTTCATCGTGCAACGACCGGTGCCCGGTCCGGGGGCTGTCTCGCACTTTGCGAGGGCGGCCGGCGGCGAGCTGGGGCCGGTCGGTAACGAGGACCAGACGTCGGCGTTGCTGCGCTTCGAGTCGGGAGCGCACGGGCAGGTGGAGGCGTCACGGGTTGCCGTCGGAGAGCAGTGCAGCTACGGCTTCGAGGTGCGCGGTGAGAAGGGCGCCGTCCGGTGGGACTTCCGCCGGATGGGGGAGCTGAGCGTGTGTCTCGACCAGGACTACCAGGACGCAGCCTGGCACGTGCGGCACGTGCCGCCGCAGGTCGGCGGGCTGGGTGCCTTTCAGCCGGGAGCCGGGGTGGCAATGGGGTTCGACGACCTGGTGGTCATCGAGGCCGAACGCCTGGTGCGCTCGATCGCGGCCGGCAAGCCCGTCGGCGCAACCATCGAAGACGCGGTGTGGAGCGCTCGGTTGGTCGACGCGATGGTGCGGTCCGTCGGCGAGCGGCGCTGGGTCGCACCATGAGCAGACCCGAACCGGTCGGCGTAGGTGTGATCGGTGCCGGGGCGATGGGCGCCGCACACCTGCGTACCCTCGTTCGCTGGGTTCCAGGCGCCGAGGCGCGGGCGGTGTACGACGCCGACAGACCGAGGGCGGAACAGCTGGGCGGCGAGGTCGGTGCGGAGGTGTCCGGCAGCGCGCAGGAACTGATCGCGTCCGACCGCGTGGGCGCGATCGTGATCGCGGCCCCCGACGGTTTGCACGAGGAGTTCGCGCTGGCCTGCCTGGCCGCAGGCAAGCCGACACTGTGCGAGAAGCCGCTCGCGACGAGCCCTGCCGGCTCTCGACGCGTGGTCGACGCCGAGGTAGCGGTGGGTCGTCGGCTGGTCCAGGTGGGCTTTATGCGGCGCTACGACCCGGCGTACGTCGAGCTGCGGGAACTGGTCGCGGCTGGAACGGTTGGGCCGGTGCGGATGGTGCATTGCGTGCACCGCAACGCGCAGGCAAACCCGGACGCCACCTCCGAGGGCGTGATCGTCAACTCGATGATCCACGAGCTGGACGTGGTGCCGTGGTTGCTCGACGACCCCGTCGTTGCGGTGACGGTGTCGACGCCGACGTCTCCTCCCGGACAGATGCGTGACGCGCAGGTGGCTGTGCTGGAGACGGCGGGGGGTGCACTCGTGACGGTCGAGGTGTTCGTCAACGCACGCTATGGCTACGACGTGCAGTGCGAGGTGGTCGGTGATGTGGGCACCGTGCGGCTGACGCCCCCGTACGGTCTCGCGCTGCGGAGCCACGGGCTGGACGGCGTCCGGGTATCGACCGACTTCGTGGACCGGTTCGCCGATGCGTACCGGATCGAGCTCGCTGCTTGGGTCGAGGGGGTGCGGCGGCGGGAGGTGTCCGGTCCGACAGCGTGGGCCGGGCACTGCGCCGATACTGTCGCCGCCGCTGGGGTCGAGTCCTTGCGCTCTGGACGTCGTGTGCTCGTCGCCGATCTCGAACGGCCGGAACTCTACCGCTGACAGTTGTTCCCCCTCTCCCGCCGGTATGCCCCAGGGGTCCGGGACGCGCGACGGCAGGTCAGCGGGGCCGGGTGTACGTCGGGATCAACTCCTGCGCGAGCTGCTCGAGGAACAGGCCGACGTCGGTCACGATGCCGCGGGCCTGTGACGAGCCGCGGTCTGCGAGCTTGGTGACGGTGGCGGGGTTGATGTCGACGCACACCAGGGGGATCGAGGCGGGCAAGATGTTGCCGGTCGCCACTGAGTGCAGCATGGTCGCCACCATCAGGCAGAAACCGACGTCGGTGATCCCGGCCCGCATCGCGCGCTGGCCCTCGATCACGTCGGTGTAGACGTCGGGCAACGGGCCGTCGTCACGGACCGACCCGACCAGCACGAAGGGCTTGTCCTGCGTGACGAGTGCGTGCATGATCCCGCCGGTCAGGATGCCCTGGTCGACGGCCTCGGCGATCGACCCGGCCCGGCGGATCGTGTTCAGGGCGCGGATGTGGTGCTCGTGCCCGTGCTCGACGCCACGGCCCTGCGCGAGGTCGACGCCGAGTGAGGTGCCGTACAGGGACGACTCGATGTCGTGGGTGGCCAATGCGTTTCCCGCGAAGAGCACGTCGACGAACCCGGCGTTGACCATCGCCACCATGGCCGGAGCGGCGCCAGTGTGGACGACGCCAGGACCCCCTACCCACAGCACCTTCTTGCCGGCGGCCCTGGCCTCTCGCATCCCGTCGGCGACCTGTCGGACGAGCAGCGTCTGCGGCTTCTCGCTGGACACGTCCGACTCCATGAAGCCAAAGACCCCTTGGTCGACGCCCCCAGCCGGCAGGGGAGTGGTCACCCGAACTCCGGCGGCGCCGCAGACGACGACCATCCCCGACCGGACGTCCGACATCGCAATGGTGTAGACCCTCGGACCGGATTCGGCTTGGGTGTCGACGACGAGGCCGCAGTCCATCTCGGGGTTGTCGACGCGGAGCCATCTCCCTTCGAACCGCACGCGAGTCTCGAGGTTGGTGGTTGAGTAGAAACCTTCGGGGAAGACTCCGTCGCGATCGGCGGTAGCGACGGTGGCTTCACCGGGGTCCACCAGGTTGACGCCACGCGTCTGCAGCCGCATCAGCATCCGCTGCAAGGACTCGTCGTCGGCGGCGCTGACATGGATGCGGGCGTACGACGTGTCGTCGGTGTGGTGTCCGAGGTCGAAGCGTTCGACCACGTGGTCGCCGCCGTAGTCGCGGATGTCGTTGAGGACGCGGGACAAGATGCCGCTGTCCATCAAGTGCCCGGTGATCTCGACGGTGTCGGTGGCCTGGTCGGTCATGGCCCAGACCCTAGCGGCCAACAACGGCTCGGGTCGCCTGGCCCCGTTTGCTATGTAGAGAAGGCAAACTCCTTCTCTACATAGCAAACGTGCCTCGTTCACTGACAGTCTGCGTTACGGGCTCGGCGATGACAGGTGACGAGGCCGGACTGGTAGGCGAACACGACCAGCTGGCCCGGTCCTGGGCGCCCGTTGTCCCGCGAACTGCGGGAAGTCTCTGGTTTCCCCTGCTGACAAAGCCGAACTTCCCGCAAGCGCGGGCAGGGGACGGGTCAGCGCGGCGCGTCCGTTGTCCGCCAGAGCCAGCCGAGACCGAGGACCGGGAGCACCATCGGGACGTACCCGTAGCCGGCCCCGAAGTGGCCCCACACGGTCTCGTCCGGAAAGGCGACCACCATGCTCGCGGCGCCCACGGTGAGGACCCCGACCAGCTCGATGGCGCAGACGGTCCAGGCCACCTGCCGCCACCGACGACCTCCGCGCACCAACGCCAAGGTCGCCGTCGCGTACAACATCGCGGCCACCGCCGACAATGTGTACGGCACGGGAGCCTCGCTCGCCTGCGCACTCAGCTGGTACACCGACCGCCCCGTCGCGGCGACCGCGAACAGCGCGTAGACCGCGATCAGGAGCCGCCCCGGGCCGGAGCGCGTGGTCGGCGGAGGCCCGCTCGGCCCGCGCACTGTCATGTCAGCCGGCCCAGATCTGTTCGAGCCGTAAGACCAGCACGATGACGGTGACGCCCCCGACCGCCAGCACAGCAGTGCCCCACCGCGTCTGCTCGGCCGCAGCCCAGACGAATGCGATGGGCGGCACCAGTACCACCCCGATGAGGTAGGCGAGGAACGTCGCCGTGCTCAGGTCGCGATCGGTGCCGGCGACCTGGACCAGTCCGATGACGAGCTGCACCAACAGGGCCAGCTCGACCGCTGCCAGCGTGCCCACCAGCGACCAGCCGGGCTGCTCGTCTCGCAACGCGGCCACCACCGCGAGCAACGCCACGACGGCTGCGAGCACGATGACAACCACCTGGAGGAAGGGAAACACGTCGGCAAATCCGCTCAGACCACGGCGCCGCTGCCCGGGTCGATGTCGTCGTCGCGGTCGCGCATCGTCGCGACGAGCGTCACGAACCCCGCCACGAAGCCACCCACTGCCAGCCCTGACACCAGGGTCGGCAGGCTCAGCGAGAACAGCACCGCCACCAGCAGGACGGCCGGCCCGCCGACCAGGCCGACCCAGGCGAGCTGCTGGTAAGGCTCGAGCCGCGGCAGCGGCGGCGGAGTCGGCGGCACGAACCGCTCAGCGGGCGGCACGTCATCCTCGATGCCATCGTCCCCGTCGTCGCGGCGGGTGCCGTTCTCGACGTCGTCGAACTCACCCGGATCATCGTCGTGATTCCCCCCGCCGCGTTCCGTCCGTGCGGGCTCGGCGTCGTCGGGGCCCAGGTCCTCGTACGCCGGCCACGACCCGACGCGGTCGGGCATCGGCCGGTCGTAGCCGGCCACGATCTGCGCCCAGGTGAGGTCGTCGTTCTCGGCGAGCAAAGGATCCCGCGTGGCCAGCCGCTCGCGAACGCTGTCAGCGTGGGCCGCGTCGACGTACAACCGCTCGAGCCCCTGACGGTCGTCCGGGTCCACTCCCGACGTCGATGCCCCTAAGGCCGGGCGGGTGTACGCGGCGACTCCGTCGCCCTTGAGCTCGGCCAGCATGCTGTCGGCCACCGCCGGTTCGAGATCGGCGACGGGGGAGTACGCCGAGGCGGTCAGGCCGTTAGACCGCATCAGCCCCACCTGGGAACCGGGACTCCTGCTCACGGACGTCACCGCGCACCTGGTGGTTGGCGCGACTGTGCTCGCGAATGAACTGCGCGGACTCCGCAAAAATCGCCGGTGCGTCGTTGTCGAGCGTGGCGACGTGGTAGCTGTCGTCGAGCCGCCGCTCGGTCAGGTCCCGCGACGAGACGCGCTGCATGACGAGCTGCGACGACAGCGGTTCGACGACGTGGTCGACCAGCGAGCGAAACAGCAGCACCGGCGTCGTCACCTTGGGCAGGTCCTCGCGGGTCACCCGCCACAGTGCGCGCAGCGAGTCGACCGCCTTGAGCGGGGTCCGGTCGTACCCGTGCTCGGTCACACCGGACTTCTTGATGTCGTTACCGATCCCGGCGAGGGAGGGGACGAGCCACTTGGCGACGGGCACTGCGAGCAGATCCTTGCGCGCACTCGCCACCGACGGGTTGACCAGCACCAGACCGGCCACATCGTCAGGGCGTTCCTCGGCCAGGCGCAGGGACAGACAGCCGCCCATGGACAAGCCGCACACGAAGACCTCGTCACAGTCGGCGTGGAGCGCGTCGAGGGCCTGGCACGCCTCGGCGTACCAGTCAGACCAGCGGGTGCGGTTGAGGTCACGCCAGCTTGTCCCGTGACCGGGGAGCCGCGGCACCGAAACCGTGAAGCCATCGGCGGCCAGAGACTCGGCCCACGGCACCATCGACGCCGGTGAGCCCGTGAAGCCATGGACGAGAAGCACACCGGTACGGCCACCGGCTGCACGGAAGGGCTCGGCAAGAGGATCGACGGGCACGCAAGGCTCCTGAGGAGAAACGACGCGCCCATGGTGTCACGCCACGCAAGTAGTGACGAGGCCGATCCGACAGGTGTCAGGACTTCGGGGGCCGGGTCGGCCTGCGGCCCTGAGGCCCCGCTCGCGGCTCCGGGCTGACCGAGGCGAGATGCCCTAGGGTGAGCCTGTTCTGGCACCGACCCGCATCGGCGGCGGCAGCCGGACGGCGTGAATCGCTGGATCCGGCAAGGGAGGTCGTGGGTGTTCTACTGGCTGCTGAAGTGGGTCATCGTCGGTCCCTTGCTCAAGCTGATCTTCCGCCCGTACGCCGAGGGCACCGAGCACGTTCCTGAAGAGGGCGCGGCGATCCTCGCCAGCAACCACCTGTCGTACTCGGACTGGCTCTTCATGCCGTTGGCCATCCCGCGCCGGGTCACCTTCGTCGCCAAGGCCGAGTACTTCACCACGCCGGGGCTCAAGGGCTGGCTGCAGAAGACGTTCTTCTCCGGCGCGGGTCAGGTGCCGATCGACCGGTCGAGCGGCAGCGCGGCGGCGGGCGCGATCGCGACCGGGCTGAAGATCTTGGGCAGTGGAGAGCTCTTCGGCATCTATCCCGAAGGCACTCGATCGCACGACGGACGGCTCTACCGGGGTCGCACCGGCATCGCTCGGATGGCGCTCGAGGCGAAGGTCCCGGTGATCCCGCTGGCTGTCGTCGACACGGACGTCGTCGCACCCCCCGGCAAGATCTTCGGTCGCTACGCCCGCCCGAGAGTCCGGTTCGGCAAGCCCCTGGACTTCTCGCGCTACGAGGGGATGGAGAGCGACCGCTTCGTGCTGCGCTCGATCACCGACGAGATCATGTACGAGATCATGGAGCTGTCGGGTCAGGAGTACGTCGACCAGTACGCCTCGAAGGCCAAGGAGGACTCCCAGCGCGAGTCCGCGGAGGCCAAGGCCGAGGCGAAACTGCAGGCCAAGGCTCAGGCCGAGGCGCAGCGCCAGGCCGACGAGACCTGATCATGCCGCTCCAACCCGGAATCAACCGCTGCATCAAGTCTGCATCAACTCTGCGTCCCGCGCCGGTGCGCCTCGAAGAGCGCCAGGAACGCCCGTTGGGTCCGCGTCTCGTTGGCCTTGCTACGTCGTCGGCGC
>Ga0136617_10001086_pt1 | contig 23768 bp, 22 predicted proteins | sample AntDrymUQ3222106_2_FD_129672 | JGI IMG/M metagenome (GOLD analysis project Ga0136617, IMG submission 129672) | Polar desert sand microbial communities from Dry Valleys, Antarctica - metaG UQ322 (21.06) | ecosystem: Environmental > Terrestrial > Soil > Desert | place: Antarctica: Dry Valley...
CGGCCAGTCGCACGCCGGACCGGGAACGCTGTTCCGCCACCGGGTGCCCGACGCCTCTCCCACCGGCGACCGGCTCGGCCGCCGGTCCGGCGAGATATCGCGGCGATGATCGAGCCGGCCGACCTCGGCCCGGTGAACCTCGAGTCGACGGCGACCGTCATCGCGCGGCGGCTGCGGAGGGCGATCATGTACGGCACATTGCCGCCCGGCAGCCAGCTCACCGAGACTGACCTGGCGGCGCGCTTCGAGGTCAGCCGGGGCGCGCTGCGCGAGGCGATGCAGCGCCTGGTTCAGGAGGGGCTGCTGCGCAGTGAGCGCAACCGAGGTCTCTTCGTCATCACGCTCACGCCGGACGACGTTCGTGACGTCTATGTGGCCCGCGCGGCGGTCGAGCGTGCCGCGGCTTCGCTCATCCTCCGCCGCGATGTGGTGCGGGCTGCCAACCAGCTCACGGACGTCCACCGCGAGATGACGGACGCCGCGGCGCGCGCCGACTATGCCGCGGTCAGCGACGCCGACCTGCGCTTCCACGAGGTTTTCGTCGCGGAATCCGGCAGCGCCCGGCTGGCCCGGATGTACGGCACGCTGCTCGTGGAGTCCCGGATGTGCATAGCCGCCCTGGAGAGCACGTACCGGCTCCCTGGCGAGGTCGCCGAGGAGCACGGCGCCCTGGTCGAGGGAATCCGCACCGGCGACGAGGCGCGGCTGTTCGAACTCATCGAGAGGCACGGGACGGACGCGTTGCGGCGCCTGACGGCCCGATGATCGTGGCAGCGTCGGGCACCACGGTCAGTCGAGACTGATCGCGACGTATTTGGTCTCCAGGAACTCCGCGATGCCCACCCGCCCGCCCTCGCGGCCCACCCCGGAGTGCTTCACGCCACCGAACGGCGCCGCGGCATTGGACACCATGCCCTGGTTCAACCCGACCATGCCGGTCTCCAGCCGCTCGCAGACTCCGATGGCCCGGGCCAGGTCACGGGTGAAGACGTAGGCGACGAGACCGTACTCCGTGTCGTTCGCGGCCGTCACCGCCTCGTCGTCGCTGTCAAAGCCAGTCACCGGTGCCACCGGACCGAAGATCTCCTCTCGCTGCATCTGAGCCGCGCGCGGCACGTCGGTCAGCACCGTGGGCCGGTAGAAGTAGCCGGGGCCATCGAGGGCGTCGCCGCCGGTGAGCACCCGCGCGCCCTTGTCCACCGCGTCGGCGACCAGGGTGGACACCTTTTCCCGGGCGGACGCGTCGATGAGCGGACCGACCTCCACGCCGTCGTCGATGCCGCGGCCGAGGCGAAGGGCACCCATCCGCTCTGCCATCCGCCGGGAGAACTCCTCGGCGACGGAGGAGTGGACGTAGAAGCGGTTGGCGGCGGTGCACGCCTCGCCGATGTTGCGCATCTTCGCCAGCATCGCTCCGTCGACCGCGGCGTCGAGGTCGGCGTCCCCGAACACGAGGAACGGCGCGTTGCCGCCGAGCTCCAACGAGACCCTGAGCACCTGGTCGGCACACTGGGCGAGTAACTGGCGACCCACGTCGGTGGAGCCGGTGAAGGAGAGCTTACGGGCCCGTCCATCGCGGATAAGGGGCTCCATGACCTCGCCGGGGCTGGCGGTCGTGAGGACGTTGAGGACACCGTCGGGCAGGCCGGCCTCCTGGAGGATCTGACTGAGGGCGAGCATTGACAGCGGTGTCTGCTCCGCCGGCTTGATCACCATGGTGCAGCCGGCTGCCACCGCCGGGCCGATCTTGCGGGTGCCCATCGCCATCGGGAAGTTCCACGGCGTGATCAGCAGGCACGGTCCGACCGGCTGCTTCATCACCAGGAACCGGCCCCGCCCGTTGGGGGCCACGGCGTAACCACCGTCGATCCGCACCGCCTCCTCGGAGAACCAGCGGAAGAACTCGGCGGCGTACGCGACCTCGGTGCGGGCTTCCGGCAGGGGCTTGCCCATCTCCAGAGTCATCAGCACGGCGAGGTCCTCCTGCCGCTGCATGATCAGCTCGTACGCCCGGCGCAGAATCTCACCTCGCTCGCGTGGCGGCTGCCGCGTCCACGACTCTTGGGCCCGCACGGCGGCGTCCAGGGCCGACCTGCCGTCGCCGGGTGTCGCGTCGGCCACGGAACACAGGGCCGTGCCGGTGGACGGGTCCTCGACGTCGAAGGTGCGCCCTTCCTGCGCCGGCCGCCAGGCGCCACCGATGAACAGCTCCCTGGGCACCCGGTCGATCACCGATCGGGTGCGATCCGCTGCGCTCACCGCCACCCTCCTCCATTGCTGGACTCGATCCTCGACTCGCTCCGCGCCTCGCTGCGCTCGATGCTCAACCCGCCTGCCCGCCAGCGGATTGCCTCAGCCACGGCGGTGTGATAGTCAGATTGTTGACAATCCTACACCGAGGAGCCGGTCTGTGGCCCAACTGTCCCCGTTGCTCAAGCAGGCGACCCCCGTGCTGGCCGCCCGGGGCGAGGGCGTCCACCTCTACGACGAGGGCGGTCGGCGCTATCTCGACTTCACCGCGGGGATCGGCGTGACGAGCACCGGGCACTGCCACCCACGGGTGGTCGAGGCCGCACAGCGCCAAGTCGCCACCTTGATCCATGGCCAGTACACGACGGTGATGCACCGGCCGCTGCTGACCCTGGCCGATCGGTTGGGCGAGGTGCTCCCCCCGGAGCTGGACTCGGTGTTCTTCGCCAACTCCGGCAGCGAGGCGGTGGAGTCCGCGCTGCGGCTGGCCAGGCACGCCACCGGTCGGCCCAACCTCGTGGTCTTCCATGGCTCGTTCCATGGCCGGACGATCGGTGCCGCCTCCATGACCACGTCAGGCACGAAGTTCCGCGCCGGCTTCTCGCCGCTGATGGGAGGCGTCGTCGTCGCGCCTTTCCCGTTCGCCTATCGCTACGGCTGGGACGAGCGGACCGCCACCGAGTTCGCGCTCCGCGAGCTCGACTACGTGCTCGCGACCGTCAGCGCACCGGAGGAGACGGCGGCGTTCGTGGTGGAGCCCGTTCTGGGCGAGGGTGGGTACGTCCCGGCCAACACCGCCTTCTTCACCGGTCTGCGCGAACGCGCCGACCGACACGGCATCCTGTTGGTCCTCGACGAGATACAGACCGGCTACGGGCGGACCGGCAGCTTCTGGGGCCATGAACACTTCGGGGTACGAACGGACATCCTCGTCACCGCCAAGGGGCTGGCCAGCGGCTTCCCACTGTCCGGCATCGCCGCCCCCCATGAGCTGATGGCCAAGGGCTGGACCGGCTCGCAAGGCGGTACGTACGGTGGAAACGCGGTTGCCTGCGCTGCCGCCCTGGCCACCCTCGACGTCATCCGGGACGAGGGCCTCGTGGAGAACGCCCGAGCTCGCGGTGCCGAGCTGCGGGACGGACTCCGCAAGACTGCCGCCGACAACCCGATCATCGACGACGTTCGCGGACTCGGGCTGATGGTCGGCAACGAGTTCGCCACGGCCGAGGGTGCGCCGGACGCGGCGGCTGCGCGCCGCGCGCAGCACGCGGCGGGCGAGCGCGGCCTACTGTTGCTCACCTGCGGTGCCTGGGGGAACGTGGTGCGGATGATCCCGCCGCTCGTCGTTACGGCAGAGCAGGTGCAGGAGGCGGTCGGCATCTGGACTGCCGCCGTGCATGCGGCGCAGGAGGCATGAGGTGGCACCATAGACCTGACCCCCGCATCCCCGTTCAGCACCGAGGAGTACGCGGCGCGGATCGGTGCCGCTCGTTCGGTGATGGCTGAGCGCGGCCTGGCCGCGCTGTGCCTTGTCAGCCCGGAGAACATCTACTACCTGGTGGGTCTGAACCATCAGGGATACTTTGCCTTCAGCCTTCTCGTCCTTCCGCTTGACGGCCAGCCGCTGCTGGTCACCCGCGCGATGGAACGGGCCACGATCGCGGCGCAGGCCCCCGGCTCGGCACACCTCACCTTCGGTGACGACGAGGAGCCGGTGGTCGCGGCCGAATGCGCCATCCGTCAGGTGACCGGCGCGGGCGACCGCGTGGGCATCGAGCGCGGCTCGATGTCCCTTCCGGTCGGTGTGTGGGAGCCGCTGCGACAGGGCCTCGACGACGTCAAGTGGGTGGATGGCTCCGGCATCGTCGAGGCGATACGTGCGGTGAAGTCGCCCGCGGAGATCGAGCTGGTCCGCCGGGCGGCGGCGATCTCCGACCGTGCCGTCCGGGCCGGCATGTCGGTGGCCGCCAGCGGCGTCACCGATCGCGAGATAGCGGCCACCGTCTACGCCGAAATGCTGCTCGCCGGTAGCGAGCACCCGGGATTCCCGCCGCTCATCCGCACCCGCGACCTCCTGCTCCATGAGCACGTGACCGGACCCCTCGGTCACGTGCTGTCCACGCAGGATTCCCTGATGATGGAGCTCTCCGCCTCCGTGGGCCGCTACCACGCCCCGCTGACCCGGATGCTGCACGTGGAGCCGGCCCCGGCCGGCATCGACCGAGCCGCGGAGCTGGCGATCGCGGGCCTGGAGGCCGTACGGGCCGCACTGCGACCGGATGCCCTCGTGGGCGAGGTGTACGCCGCCTGGCAGCAGGTCATCGACGAGGGTCTCGGTCACTCCCGCTACCGCCGGCACCACTGCGGTTACCTCGTGGGAATCGGTTTCCCGCCGAGCTGGGTCGGCGGCAGTGCCGTGGTCGGCCTGCGCGGCGGCGATGACCTGCTCATCCGGCCGGGCATGGTCTTCCATGTCCTGTCCTGGATCCTGGGCCAGCTGCCGCCCGACTACGTCGTCTCCGACACCGTGCTGGTGACCCCGTCCGGTGGTGAGCTGCTCACCACCACGCCACGCGGGGCGGCGGTCGTCCGATAGGCCCCGTACGTCGTCGCGGCAATTCACTGGAGGTCGATCGTGCGCATCACCGGATTTCGCGCCACGCCCGTGGCCGTTCCCTTCCGCGAGGACGAGCTGTGGGCCTTCGGCGGCCGGCGGGGGATGGTCAGCGTGCTCCTGGAGATCCTGACCGACGAGGGGGTCACGGGCATCGGAGAGGCGGCGGCCTACCCGTCCGCGGACATCGTGCTGGCCGTCCTGCGCTCGGTGGAGCCGCTCGTGGTCGGTGAGGATCCGGGTGCCATCGAGCGGATTCTGAAGCGGATCAACGTCGTCGGTACGTGGCATCACGTCAAAGCCACCAGCCCGGGCATCGCCGCGGTCGAGATGGCCTGCTGGGACATCGTCGGGAAGATCTGCGGCCAACCCCTCGTCAACCTGTTCGGCGGCCGGGTGCGCGACCGGGTCGAGTACTTCTACTACCTCAGCCGCGGGTCACCGGCGGAGGTCGCTCGGGACGCGCGGCGCGGGGTCGAGGCCGGCTTCCGCACCTTCTACCTGAAGGTCGGGTCGGACAACCCGCATGACGACATCGAGCGAGTGGAGGCCTGTCGGGAGGGCGCCGGACCCGATGCTCTCATCCGGGTCGACGCCAACGAGGCCTGGTCGTCGGCTGCCGCGATCCGTTTGGCCCGGGAGCTCGGGCGCTTCGGTCTCGAGCTGCTCGAACAGCCGGTGTCCGGCCGCAACCTGCCCGAGATGGCCTACGTTCGCGGCAGGATCGACACCCCGCTCCTGGCCAACGAGGCATCTTGGACCCGCTACGACCAGCTCGAGGTCATCCGCCACGGCGCTGCCGACGTGCTCTCCGTCGACAACCAGATGGACGGCGGGCTGCTGAACCTCAAGCGTTCCGCGGGTATGTGTGAGGTGGCCGGACTGCCGGTGGTCAAGCACAGCCTCGGCGAGCTCGGCGTGGCCACGTACGCCGCCGTCCACGTCCTTGCCTCGACCCCGAACTTCCTGTACGCGAATCAGTCGTACGCCTCATTTCTCGTCGACGACGTCATCGACGGTGCCGGGCCGCTACCCTATGTCGACGGGTGCCTCCAGGTGCCGGAACGACCGGGCATCGGAGTGGGTCTTGATCCGGAGCGGGTAGCGCGATACGCCGAGCTGTACGGGCGGGAGGCAGCGCACTTCAGCTTCCACGACGCGACTGCCCTGACGGCGACTCCGGTGCTCCCGAAGTTCTGAAGGTAACGGCGCGCCGAGTGGCCGCCGCGGCCGACGGAATGGCACCTGCTCGCCGATCCGATGGAGCGTGAACGCCGGTTGTTGACTGCCGTTTCACGGCCAGGCTCGATGCTCACGGGCGAGACAGAGCGTACGGCCACCGAGGCGGGATCGGTATGGGCATCGCGGGGAGTGCGGGCGGCAGGTCCACGCGGCCTCGATCCGCCTGCGTCGCAGGCCGGCTCATCGTCATCGCGCCGCCACTGGGGCAGGACCACGGGATGCTTGACGCCCCGTTACGCGTGCCTCCCGGCGCAGCCGAGCGCCCCACGCGAAGTGGGCGCACAGCCCACGTCACGGTTCCGGTCATGCTTGTCGCCGGGGCTGTCGCGGCGGGCTGCGCCGCCGTCTTCGCCGCTCGCCTGGTCGGCCCCCCCACCGTGCCGGTCCTGCCCGGGCTACCGGACGCCGGTGCGCTCACCCGGCTGGCCCTGCCGTTGGCCAGGACGGCCTACGACATCGCCGCGGTCGGCGTCTTCGGGACCCTGGTCCTCGGCGTCGTCCTGCTGCCTCGCGGGCGCCCAGATCTGGTGTCCTCGATCGACGCCGCCATGCGCGCCGCTTCGAGATGGGCTCTGGGCTGGGCCGCGTCCGCCGTCGTGCTCATGCTCCTGACCCTTTCCGAGGTCCTGGCTCGCCCCCTGCGGCGGGTGCTGTCCTGGGAGATTCTCGGGCAGTTCGCCTACTCCCTCGACGTCACACGCGCGTTGATGTCCTCGGCGGTGCTCGCGTTGCTCACCGCGGCCGCGGCTCGTCGCCAACGAACACCGGTGACTCGTGCCGTGGTCCTGCTGCTGGCGCCGGAGCGCTGGTGCCCACGCTGCTCACCGGGCACTCCAGCCACGACCGATACCACGTCCTCGTGGTGACCAGCCTCAGCGTGCACGTCCTGGCGGCCAGCGTGTGGATCGGGGGTCTGATGGCCCTGATCCTGATGCTGCGCGGCTCCACACGTGTCCTGCCGTCGGCGTTGCCGCGCTTCAGCCACGTCGCGCTGCTCTGTTTCATGAGCATTGGACTCTCGGGGCTGGTGGACGTGTGGATCCGACTGGCCACGCTCGACCAGCTGTGGACCACCGAGTACGGCCGGCTGGTGCTCGCCAAGACCGGCGCTCTCGTCGTCCTCGGGGGCTTCGGGTGGTGGCATCGGCGGCGGACGATCCGGCGGTGCGCGACGGATGTCCGGGCGCCTTCCTCCGCTTGCCGCGGCGGAGGTCGTCGTGATGCTCGCGGCGATCGGGCTCGCCGTCGCCCTGTCCCGCACTCCGCCGCCCCCGGATCCGGGCCACGGCACCACCACCGTCGTGCCCGCCGCCGCGCTCAGCTCGTGATGCTCGTCCTGGTGAGGACCAGGCTTTCCGCGGCTCCGGGGAGCGGGCTCGCCGCCGCCACCAGCGCACGTGCCGGCGACCGCCGGTCGGCAGCGGAGCGGTGCCGTGCCTCGGACCGCCGCGCGTAGACGGTCAGATGCGGCAGTGCGCTGCTGGACGCCACGGCAGCGGCGTTGGCCGCCGACGCCGCTGCGGCGTCGTACTGCCCGCCCGCGGACCGGATCGCTGCGCGGGCCAGCAGCCGCACGGACGGTGCGGCCCCTGGGAAGGTGTGGTGCGGGTCCCCGCCTCCAGATTCCTCTTCCCTGTCAGCACTATGGGGGCGTCGAGGGCCTTCGCGCGGTGGCCGTCACCGCGACCGCGAGCCCTGTCGCGCAGGCAAGTGTCGGTACGATGATCATCGAGCCGTAGTAGTAGCCGGGGAACATGCCGACATCGGGAAATCCCGCGGCAAGCCCGTTAACGACGCCGGCGCCGGTGGCGACGATGAGGACCACGGCCGCCCGTAGCGGCGGCAGAGTCCGCCGTACCGCGGCCGTGACCCCGCCGACAAGGAGGACGAGCAGGACCGTCAACGCCGCCACGAACAGCCTGGGATCGAACAGTCTCGGATCGGTGTCCAACCGCGGTGGCCGTTGAAAGTACACGCCTTCCCCGCCCCTCGGGACGCCCAGACGACGCCAGGTGCCAGCAACATTTCGGTATAGCACTCCGTCGCGGCCGTTGGCGACGAAGACGACATGCCCACCGGCGACCGCGTGCACGACGACCGCCCGCGAGGACAGGTGGATGGCGGGATCACCGAGCCCGTCGTACTCCGACGCCAGCTTCGTGCGGGTGTCGCCGGTGACCTGCCAGGCGGTGGTGTAAGTCGCGCCCGAGTCGTGGCTCTCCTCCACCCGCAGCTCTCCGGCGACCACACGGTAGCAATCCGCACCCGCGCAGTCTTCAACCCGCGCCGGGCGCGGCGATGGCGGTGGCCACGGGCCCGGTGTGATCTGGCCACGGTCGTCCAGGGTCCATTCTCGCGACTTGGGCTCGCCGGCGCTGTGCTCGGTTACGGTGACTAACACATTCCCGCCGCCGGGTCCAGTCGTGACCGCGCTGACTTCATAGGTGATGGCGTCGGTGCCCCGTGAGGGCAGGCATCCGGCGACCCCCACACCGAACGCCAACAGAAGCGCCACCCGCCTCATCCGCTGCATGCTGCAGAATCTGCCATGCCCGCTGCCAGTGAGAAGCACCGCAGCGTCTCGATCAGGTCACCAGGACACAGCCCCACCCTCACCGCCTGAAGGCGCCCCTTACCCGTACGCAGACACTGCTCGGCGTGGGGCCACCGCTCACCTGGCCCGCTAGACGGCGCTGATCCAATCTGCCGGTCGACATCGACTCCTTGGGCAGTAGCCAGAATGCGAGCGCGGTCACCACCCCGAACCGCGTATGAACCAAACCGATGTGACCGCTTTGCTCAAGCCAAGCGTCACGGCTTGGAGCACACCGTGAATGGCATCATCGACGCTCACCGCGAGGAACCCGGCGACGTGCCCGGTGACCAACGGTTGGGCGTTGCCCGAGGCGATCGGGCAACGTGACGGCGAACTGCTGCCAGATCAGCCGGGGCCGACATCCGTACTTGCCACGACGATGTTCCCCCGGGCTGTTCTCGTCCTCTCGGCCTTTTGCCTCCCGGTTAGCGCGCCGGGCACGGTCTACCGGTCGGGAAGGGTGTAGACATCGAGGTGAGACTCGAGGTGCCCGAGACGGTCGGTCACGGTGGCGATCACCTGACGCTCGTCGGGAGAAAACGCCGTCGCGTTGACCAGGCCCCTGCCGAGCAGCCGGGCGCGTCCGGTAGTGGTGTCGATCAGCCAAGCCCCGACCAGATCCCTTCCGAAATCGCCGGCGACGCTTACCCACCGTCCGTCCCGGCTCATCGCCATCCCGTGGGGATCGCCGATGCCGGTGAACACCTTGCGGATGCTGGCCGGGTCGAGGAGGCGCCCGCCCGCTGCGGGGGTGGCGAGGTACAGGTTCCACGGGATGTTCTCCCGCCGTCTCCCCGAGACTCCGACAGTGCGCGGTGAGGCGAAGAAGGCGATCGTCTTCCCATCCTGGGTGAACTGGGCGGCGCGGGCGCGGCCGTAGGACTTGCAGAGCTTCGGGGAATCGGAGGACTCGAAGCCGGGACGGAAAACCACGTCGAGATGCCAGGTCCGGCCGTCGATCGTCACCGGCTTTGGGGCTGGCAGGAAACCCGAAGCGTCAATGGCGGTGATGCCGTCGCATTGGCCGCCAGCGAAGCTCGCGACCCCTTCGGACGACCGCGGGCGCCAGGCCACCGACGCGCTGTAGTTGCGCAGCGGAGCCAACGAGGTCACCTGCGCGTTGGCCAAGTCGACGGCGATCACTTCACTTCGACCCGAGTCACCGGCCTTGCCGGTGAAGCAGTCCCGCCCGACGATCAGCCGCCCGCCGGGCAAGCGTCGCTTCGACGATGTGATGCGCACGCACACCGAGCAGGAGGCCGCACAGCCACCTGCGCCGCGACATCATCGGCCGAGCGCTTTCCCCACAGCCACCTCGACATCACTGGGAGCGGACAGGCCACCGTAACCCACCACCTCCACGCCGGAAAGATGCCGTCCGAAGTGCGCTGAGCCACGGTGGTTCAACGGGCGTCCAGCAGGGGGAGCAGATGCGGGTTGTCCCCGGCCTGACCGGGCGAGGGCATCATCGCGAGCGGGCGGCAAAACCGGCCGGTCAGGGCGTGGATCTTGGTGCTCAACCCGCCGCGGGAACGACCCAGCGCATGAATCGACCGACTCCTCCAGCTCACTGCTGGCTGAGTCGGCCCGGCTGCGCAGCGCCCTCGGACGGGTAAGACTGTCACGCATGGATCTTGGCCTGGCGGGACGGGTGTACGTGGTCAGCGGTGGGTCCCGCGGCCTCGGGCGGGCCACCGCTGAAGTCCTGGTAGCCGAAGGCGCCAGGGTCGTGCTCGGAGCACGCAACACCGAAGCGGTTGAGCGAGCAGCGCAGGAGTTGGGTGCGCGGCACATGCTGTCGGCGTCGCGGCCGACCTCGCTCAAGCTTCGGCCTCTCAGCGCCTCGTGGACGCGGCCCACAACGCTTACGGCGGGCTCGACGGCGCGCTGGTCAGCGTCGGCGGTCCAGCACCCGGCACCGCGATGGACAGCACCGAAGAGGACTGGCGCGCGGCCCTCGACAGCGTTTTCCTCGGCGCGGTGCGGCTGATCCGGGCGGTCGCCGTGCGTCTGGGCGAGGGTGGCTCCATCGCGCAGGTGCTCTCGACCAGCACTCGATCCCCCATCCCCGGCCTGGCGATTTCGAACGGGCTGCGCCCGGGTCTCGGCATGCTCACCAAGCAGTTCGCCGACGAACTCGGGCCGCGAGGAATCAGGGTCAACGGCTTGTTGCCGGGCCGGATCGCCACGGACCGCACCTTGTCGCTAGATGGTGGCGAGCCCGAAGCGCGGTCCCGCAACGAGGCCATCATCCCGCTGCGACGCTACGGCGAGCCCGCGGAGTTCGGCCGGGTCGCTGCCTTCGTACTCTCGCCGGCCGCGTCCTATCTCACCGGCGCGATGGTCCCGGTGGATGGCGGCGCAGTGCGCGCCTTGTAGTGGATGGGCGCGTGCCGCGCAGCCGAGCAGGTGACCCTCGACCAACCAGGCGGAGGGGGTCAGCCGGTGAGATAGCCGCCGCTGGCGTCGATGTCGGTGCCGACGATCGCGGTCGCGTCATCGGAGGCTAGCCACATGACGACGCGTGCCATCTCTTCGGGCTGGACGATCCGTTTGACGGGGAACAGCTGTGCGATCTGCTCCAAGGTCATGCCGAAGTCCTGGGCGGCGCGGCGCAGCATCGGGGTGTCGACCGCACCCGGGGCGAACGCGTTGACGCGGATATTCTTGTCCGCCAGTTCCAGCGCGGCGACCTTGGTCAGTGAGCTGATCGCGTGCTTGCTGGCGTTGTACGGGCTGATGGTTGCGAAACCGACCTCCGCGGAAATCGACGCGGTGTTGATGATGATCCCGGCGCGTTGCCGGAGCATCTGTGGTATCTCGTACTTCATGGAGAAGAACACACCGTAGGCGTTCGTGCGCATGACGTTGTCAAAATCCTCCGAGCTCTGCTCGTGCAGCGGCGCCGCTATACGGGTCTCGACGCCGGCATTGTTGACGGCGATGTCGATGCGGCCGTAGCTCTTCACGCAGGCGATGACCAGATCGCGGACCTGATCCTCATGGCGGACGTCCGCGCGGTGATAAATGGCACGACCACCGAAACTACGGATTTCCGCTTCGTTGCTCTCTCCGAGCTTGACGCGGCGGCCGCAAAAGAAGACCCGGGCGCCTTCGTGGGCGAAGGCGTAGGCGCTCGCCTTTCCGATTCCTGAAGTCGCCCCGGTGATGAGGATAACCTTCTCGGCGAACCGACCGTGCGGATTCGCGCGTCCGGTGGCTGGCTCCGGCGGGTGCTGAGTGTTCGCCGCCGCCGGGCTGGCCATGCCCACGCCAGCGAGCCCGGCGGCGGCCAGTCCGCCAGCGCCGCCGATCAGCACTCGGCGTCGCGAGATCGGCTGCCTCTCCGCAGTCGCCGCGGGTTCGTTGTCGAGTGCTGCCGCCTGGTCGTGCGGGTTGCCACCGGCGTTCCGGGAGGTGCTCATGGCCTGACTCCTGTCGCTGTCGTGAGTTGGCAGGTGCGTGCAGGTGTGCAGGTTCTCTCCGTCCATCGGCAAACGATGCCACCGCCATCGCATCTCGTCTTGAACGCAATTGACGGCGGTGCCGCGGCTAAGAGTGCAGCGCGCGCCGGTACGTCGCCGGTGTGATACCGCAGAGACGCCGGAACCACCGGCCCATGTGCGCCTGGTCTGAGAACCCCGCCGCTGACGCCGCCTCAGGGAGCGACGTCCCGCGAGCGATCAGCTCCTGCGCCCGGTTGATCCGCAGCATCACGAGGTACGTGTGTGGAGTGGTGTCGAGCGTCCGCCGGAAATAGCGCAGAAGCAGAAACTTGTCGACCCCGGCCGCATCGGCCGTCTCCTCGAGCGTCGGCTTTTCCTCGACGCGCGTATGAAGGAATTCTCGGGCCCGGTCGACGGCATGCCGTCCAGCGTTCCCATCGTTCGGTACATCGGCCGCCAGCGCCGAGGAATCAAGGACCCCCGTCACGAGCCTGGTGACGATCTCATCGGCCTCAAGCGAGGAGTCGGCCGCGGCGAGTGCGCGCACCAGCAGGGTGAACCGGGGCAGCGCCGTGGGCGGCAGGAATGTCATTGAGCCACGGATCCCCACGCCCGCGAAGACCTCGGGAGCGATAACGACCGAGACGAAGCCATTGATTCCCCGACCGCTGGACCAGACGCACCCAGGCGGCCGGACGGAGATCGCGTCGGCCGGAAAGACCAGCCTGCGACCGTCGGCCACCACATCGTGGGCCGATCCCGTCTTCAGGCAGATGCCCAGCGAAGTTGACACGCGCGTGGGAAAGCGCCTCAGCGCGATCCCGGCGGTAACGATCGCGACGTGCTGCTCCAGCCCCCGTGGGCGGAGTAGCCGGCAGTCCGCGAGCGCGACTTTCTCGATCGCAGGCCGGTGTACAGCTTGAACTTCACGCGTCCCCACCCAGGTCCTACCTCACCACCGAGGGATGCCAACGAGCACTGCACCGTACGCGCCGACGAGGCGGGACACCAGACCACGCCCACCCAGCAATCATGATCGACGCCCAATCTCGGCTCAGTCCGCAGCGACCTCCAGCGCCTCCAGGCGCTGGAACTGGGTTCGGTAGAGCTCGGCGTACACGCCATCACGGGCGAGCAAGTCCTCGTGCCGGCCGGACTCGACCACCCGACCGTCCTCGATGACCAGAATCGCATCAGCGTCGCGGATGGTCGACAGCCGGTGCGCGATCACCAGCGAGGTACGGCCCTCAAGGGCCTTCTTCAGCGCCCTCTGCACGGCCTGCTCCGACTCGCTGTCGAGGTGCGCGGTGGCCTCGTCAAGGATCACGATGGCCGGCTGCTTCAGCAGCAGCCGGGCCAGCGCCAGGCGCTGCTTCTCGCCACCGGAGAGGCGGTACCCCCGGTCGCCGACCGTGGTGTCCAGCCCGTCAGGAAGTGACTGGACCAGGTCGAGGATCTGCGCTCCGCGGAGCGCGACGGTGAGCTCCTCTTCGGTGGCTTCGGGACGGGCGTAGAGCAGGTTGGAGCGAATCGTCTCGTGGAACATGTGCGCGTCCTGGGTGACGACGCCGATCGCGCCACGCAGGGAAGCCAAGGTCACGTCACGAACGTCGTGCCCGCCGATCCGGACCGCACCGGACTTTACGTCGTACATCCGAGCAACGAGGTGGGAGATGGTGGTCTTGCCGGCACCGGAGGGGCCGACGAGCGCGATGAGCTGCCCGGGCTCGGCACGGAACGACACCCCGTGCAGCACTTCCTGGCCGGCGGTGTGCTCCAGCTTCGCCACGTCTTCCAGGGAGGCGAGCGAAACCTCGTCGGCGGTGGGATAGGTGAAGTGCACATCATCGAACTCGAGGCTGCGCGCGACGGGCGGCAGGTCCTTGGCGTCCTTCTTGTCGTCGATCATCGGTGGGAGATCCAGCACCTCGAACACCCGCTCGAACGACACCAGGGCGGTCATCACGTCGACTTGCACGTTCGACAGGGCGGTCAGCGGCCCGTACAGCCGAGCCAGATACGCCGTCAGCGCGACGATCGTGCCCACGTCGAGGGCTCCTTGAGCCGCCATCCGTCCGCCCCAGCCGTACACCAGGGCGGTAGCCAGTGATGCGGTGAGCATGAGCGCGACAAAGAGGATCCGGCTATACATGGCCGAGGTGATGCCGATGTCGCGGACCCGGCCAGCCCGATCACGGAATGTGCCGGCCTCGTCGTCGGGGCGGCCGAAGAGCTTCACCAGCAGTGCACCGGAGACGTTGAACCGCTCGGTCATCGTGGTGTTCATCTTCGCGTTGAGGGCGTAGCTCTCGCGGGTGATGGTCTGCAGTCGGCGACCCATCCATCGCGCCGGTAGCACGAACACGGGCAGGATCAGCAGCGAAGCCAGGGTGATCTGCCAGGACAGCGCAAACATCACGATGAGGACGAGCGTGACGCTGATGACGTTGCTCACGACGCTCGACAGCGTGCCGGTGAAGGCTTGCTGGGCGCCGAGTACGTCGTTGTTGAGACGGGTCACCAGCGCGCCGGTCTGGGTACGGGTGAAGAAGGCGAGCGGCATCCGTTGCACGTGCTCGAACACCCTTGCCCGCATGTCGTAGATCAGGCCCTCGCCCACGCGGGCGGAGAAGTACCGCTCGGCCAGCGACAGCCCCGCCGTGAAGACCGCCAGCCCGGCGACCAGTAGAGCGAGGCCGGTGACCAGCCCGGGCCGGTTGCCCAGGATCCCCTTGTTGATGATCTCGCGGAAGATCAGCGGGGTGAGCGTGCCGATAACGGCATCGACGACGATGAGAACCATAAAGACGCTGAGGTCGCGCTTGTACGGCGCGGCATAGCGAGCGATCCGCGCCAGCGTCCCCGGTGCGAGCTTCCTGCTGGTCACCGAGTTGTCCCTGGTCAGAGAGCGCATCGCGTGCCACCCCGCTGGTCCCATCGACAATCGCCCCACCTCCTCCCCTGCGCTAACCCCGTCCGCCGGTCGCGTGTTCCACGACCTCCCCGCCTCGGACCTGCGCGATCGAGCCTGTCGCACAAAGATCCGCCGACGGGGGCGCGATCATGACGTTTGCCTCGCGTACGCGGGTGTTCTGCCCGTTTTGTCCGAGGCGAACGCCATGATCGTCTTTGCTGGTCACGCTTGCGCGACAGGCTCGATCAGGGAGAAATGGTCGTTGGTGAAGGTCGTTGAGCGGCCATAGCTCCTTGATCGGCGGTGTGGGGACGGCCTAGAAGGCGGAGATTCCGGTCAGGGCACGGCCGATGATGAGCTTCTGGATCTGGCTCGTCCCCTCGTACAGCGTGGTGACTCGTGCGTCGCGAAGCAGCTTGCCGGCGGGGTACTGATCGATGTAGCCGTAGCCACCATGGACCTGCAGGCATGCGTTGGCGGCACGTACGGAGGCCTCGGAGGCAAAGAGCTTGGCTTTGGACGCGGCCAGCGAGTACGGCTCGCCGCGGGCTTTGAGGTCGGCGGTGGCCCACGTGAGCAATCGTGCGCAGTCGACATCGATCGCGGTGTCGGCGATGAGCTCTTGCACCAGCTGGTGCCCGGCGATCGGCTTGCCGAACTGCTCACGTTGGCCGGCATAGGCGAGCATCGCGTCGAGGGCCGCCTGCGCGATGCCCGTGCACGAGGCGCTGAGGGAGAGGCGCCCGTCATCGAGTGACGACAACGCCACCTTCATCCCCGTGCTCTCGTCACCACCGAGCAGGGCTTCCCCCGAGACCAGCACATCGTCGAGGATGAGCTCGGCAGTGTCACATGAGCGCAGGCCCAGCTTGCCGTGGACCGGCACAGTCGTGAACCCGTCAGTCGCGGTCGGCACCAAGAACGCGGAAACCCCACGCGCGCCTGGTTCACCGGTCCGAGCCATCACCAATGCGACATCGGCGATCGTGCCGTTGGTGATGAAAACCTTGCGCCCGCTGATTCGATAACCGTCACCGTCGCGCACCGCCGTGCTCCGCAGATTGGCCGGGTCGCTGCCGTGGTCCGGCTCGGTCAGGCCGAAGCAGCCAATGGCCTCACCCGTGGCCATCGCCGGCAGCCAGTGTGACTTCTGTGCTGCCGTGCCCCACCGAGCGATCGCGCCAGCCACCAGTCCCAAGTGGACGGACACGATGGAGCGAACGTTGGCATCGGCGCGGCCGAGCTCCTCGATGAGCAGCGCGTACGAGAGCGGGTCCGCACCACCGCCGCCATGCTCGAGCGGGACGGTGAGGCCCAGGTATCCGTTGACCCGAAGTCCGTGCATGGCCTCGGCCGGAAAGCGCTCATCGCGGTCGTTGTCCAGCGCGTGCGGCGCGACGATCTGGTCGGTCCAGGCGCGTACCGAAGCCCGGAAGTCTCGTTGCTCGTCGGACAGAGTCAGATCCACTCAGGTCTCCAGGGCGCCAGTGAGCTCACGTAGGCGCCGTAGCTGGGCCGATCGTTCGGCTGCCTCCTGTTCGGCGGCTGATCGAGCCGCGGCGGCGTAGATCAATGCTTTCGTCTCAGTGACCGCGCCCCGAGGTGGACTTAGAAGGGCAGCCACGAGATCTCCGACCGCTGAGTCCAGGTCAGCCACCGGAACGACAAGGCTGGCCAGCCCCAGGTCCATCGCCTCGGTGGCGGAGACCCGGCGACCGGTGAGGCAGATCTCCAACGCCCTGGACGGCCCGACGATCGAGACCAGTGCCTTGGTGCCACCCAGATCAGGCACGACACCGAGCGTGGTCTCGGCCATGCACAGCAGGGCGTCGTCGGCGAGAACCCTGATGTCGCAGGCCAGCGCCAACTGCAGGCCAGCTCCCACCGCGTGGCCTTGAACAGCGGCGATGGTGACCAGATCGGGGCGGCGCTGCCACGTGAACGCCTGCTGGTATCTCTCGAGGAGGGCGTCGGCTTCGGCCTGCGGCAGTCGTGCCAGCTCGGCCATCCCGACGGTGCCCGGCACCCCGTCGGGTGAGAACATGCGCCGGTCGAGCCCGGCCGAGAAGGCCCGGCCAGCGCCCCGGATGACCACGGCGCGGACATCGGCAGGCAAGCTTCGGCCGACTTCGCTCAGCGCAGCCCAGGTGTGCGGGGTCTGCGCATTGAGCGCATCGGCGCGGTCGAGAGTGATTGTCGCCAACGCTCCGGCGATGGTCAGCTGCACGCCGCCCTCGTCATAGCGGCGCTCGGTCACTCTCGAAGGCTACAAGTAGCCAGCCGGTCGAGCCGATTACGCCTCGTCCGGTCGGAGCAACGGCGGATGCAGCGTATGAACCGCCCCGGGCTCGTATAGCCGCGCCGGCCGGCCGCCATCGCGCGTGGTCGTCTGCATGGTGGGTGCGAGGAAGCCCGGCGCATCGGTGACCTTGCGGTGGAAGTTGCGCGGGTCCAGCGACCTGCCCCACACAATCTCGTACACCCGGCGGAGCTCCGCGACGGTGAACTGCGGGGGACAGAACGCCGTCGCCAGGTTCGTGTACTCCAGCTTGGCCCGGGCCCGCTCGACACCGTCGCGCAGGATGTGGCGGTGGTCGAATGCCAGCCGGCCCGGCCGGCCCAGCAGGTCGGACACCGATCGCCAGCGGGCATCTGCCGCATCCGTACCAGCCTGGGGAGCCGGGAGGCCCGGCGCGAGTGCCAGGTACGCCACCGTCACGACTCGCATCCGCGGGTCGCGGTCGGGCTCGCCGTAGCTGGCCAGCTGTTCCAGGTGGATTGATCCGGCGACGATCCCGGTCTCTTCGGCCAGCTCGCGGGCTGCCGCCCCGTCAAGGTTCTCACCCGGCCGGACGAAACCGCCGGGCAGCGCCCACCGGTCACGGTACGGCGGCTCTCCCCTGCGCACGACGAGGGCGCACAGTCGCTCGTCGCGAACCGTCAGCACGACCAGATCGACCGTGACGGCCACCGGCGGATAGTCGCGGGGGTCGTACGTCGCCATGCCGCCACCCTATCTGCTAAATGTCGCCTTGACGACAACGTCAGACTGCCTTAATGTCGTACTGACGATTAAAGGAGATAGCCATGGCGGATATCGAGCGGTTCCCGGTCTTGCGCCACCTGCGGGGTACGCCGACAGGGCATGTGCGGCACCTGCGCCGGGGCAAGCTAGTCCACGATGGGACCGGGCAGGCATTCTGGTTCCGGCCACTCACCGCGGTGCTGTCCGAGATTCCGGTCGACGACCGGGAGCTACCACTGCTGTTCCACAGCCACACCGTGGACTACCAGGACGTCACCGTACAGGTGACGCTCACGTACCGGATCGTCGACCCCGGGGCAGCCGCCGAGCGAATAGACTTCGCGATCGACCCGGACACCGGCCGGTGGCGGGGCAACCCACTCGAGCAACTCGCCGGTCTGCTCACCGAGAGCGCCCAGCAATATGCGCTCGAAGTGCTGGTACGTATGCCACTGACCGAGGCGCTCATCGACGGTATCAGCCACGTACGCACCGCGATCGCGATGGGTCTCGCCGCAGATCCGCGACTGACCGAGACCGGCCTCACGGTCATCGGAGTCCGGGTCATGGCGATCCGTCCAGAGCCGCACATGGAGAAGGCATTGCAGACTCCGACGCGCGAGGCCGTGCAGCAGGAGGCCGACCGGGCCACCTACGAGCGTCGAGCGCTCGCTGTGGAGCGCGAAGGCGCCATCGGTGAAAACGAGCTGGCCAACAGGATCGAGCTGGCCCGGCGGGAGGAGCAACTAGTTACCCAGCACGGTACGAATGCCCGCCGGAGGGCCGAAGAGGCGGCGGTGGCCGACCGGATCGAGGTCGAGGCTGAGGCCAGTCGCGAGCGCGGCATCTCCCAAGCCCACGCCGACGGAATCAGAGCCACCGGCGATGCCCAAGGAGCCGCGGAGACCGCTCGGGTCGCTGCGTACCGCGACCTGCCGCACGGGACGCTGCTGGGCCTGGCCGTTAAGGAACTCGCGGCGAATCTGCCCCAGATCAACAGCCTGGTGCTCACGCCCGACTTGCTAGCCCCGATCCTGAGCCGGTTCGCGTCGGGCGGGCCTGAGGGCTAGATGAGCCTCGCCCCGCGGGCCGTGCTCGTGCACCGGCGTACCGAGTTGGACGAGCTGATCGCCCGGCACGGCACTCGCGGCCAAGCCGCGTTCTTCCTGTCGACCCGTGCTCGCAGCATCGAGGATGCGGAGCGGCGCCACACCGCCGACGCCGCGGCAATCCACGCTGTCAGCTCGGCGATACCGCTCGACTGGCGGCGTGGTGTTGTGGAGAGAGCCGATCTGCCGCGCTTTCTGTTCGCACCCGACGACGTGGTGGTCGTGGTCGGTCAGGACGGCCTAGTGGCCAACATCGCGAAGTACCTTGACGGCCAGCCCGTCATCGGCATCAATCCCGATCCCGGGTTCAATCCCGGTGTGCTCGTCGCGCACCCGGCGGATGCGGCGGATGCGCTGCTGCGCCTAGCGGTGAGCTCGCGCGTTGATCGCCACGTGGAGGCGCGCGTGATGGTGGAGGCCGTCCTCGACGACGACCAACGCCTGCGAGCGCTCAATGAAATCTTCATCGGAGATGCCAGTCACCAGACCTCGCGATACACGATCACCGGTCCGGATCAAACAGCCGAGCGCCAGGCTTCGTCAGGTGTGATCGTGTCCACCGGCACGGGAGCGACTGGCTGGTGCCGGTCGGCTGCGCTGGAGCGGCGTAGCGACCTCGATCTGCCTGCGCCGACTGATCATCGGCTTGCGTGGTTCGTCCGGGAGGCCTGGCCCTCCCCGGTCACGGGGACGACGGTCACCGAAGGCGCGCTGGTGCAGGCTCAGACGCTCACGATCACCGTGGAGTCCGACCATCTTGTCGCCTTTGGCGACGGCATGGAGGCGGACGCGCTGACTCTCGGCTGGGGGCAGACCGTGCACGTCAGCATCGCCGATCAGCGGCTGCGCCTCGTTCGCTAGGTCGTGGGGCCAACGGCCTCAGCGCTTGCCCTTGCGGGTGGCTCCACCACGCCCGCGCAGAACGACACCGGACTCCTCGAGAATTCGGTGCACGAATCCGTACGAGCGACCCGTCGTCGATGCCAGCGCCCGGATGCTCTGGCCGCCTTCGTACTTCTTGCGCAAGTCCGCCGCCAGCTTGTCTCTGCTGGCTCCGGTGATGCGCTTTCCTTTGGCTGCCTCGGGCACCGTTGTCTCCAATCGCTCATATTGACCGGTCAGGGCGGGCCGGTAACCCATGATCGCCCCCGTCGGCGGGTCCCGCTACTCCACAAGTTGTCATCTCGCTCCGCGCCTCGGCTCGCTGGCGCTCGCCTCGATGCTCACTCGACTAGCGTCATCGCATGCAACTGCGCATGTTGCGCAACCGCTTCGGCACGCCCGAGGTGGGCGATCTCGTGACATGGCTGCTCCTCGCCGGGTTCGGACTGGCGATGACCGGACTGGCGGTGAGAGTGGGAGCTCGGCTGAGCACAGCGAGCGCACCGTTCGTCGGGCGCTATCGCTTCGAGCTCGGGCCCGGCTCGTTGCTGGCTCCGCTCGTCGCCTCAGGCGTTCTCGTGGCGACGGCGCGCGGGGTCACCGAGCGGCTGTCGTGGCGCCTGCTGATGTTCGGCGGATATGCGGCCGCGCTGGCGTGGGCGCTTGCCTTGGCTGTGGTGGACGGCACGCGCGGGCTGGCCGACCCCATCACGAACCGCGACGAGTACTTCCACGACGTGCCGGCGATCGGCAGTGACATCGGCGGTTTCCTGGCCGGATTCGTGGCCAACAGCGCTGAGCATGCTGTCGCGACTCGCCAGCATCCGCCCGGCTCGGTCCTCCTGCTGTGGGCACTCGACGCGGCGGGGCTTGATCGGCCCGTCCCACTGGGCCTGCTGATCACGGCCACCGGCTGCCTCACTGTGCCACTCGTCCTGGTAGCAACGCGCTCGCTGTGCGGCGAGTCGTCGGCCCGGCGACTGGCTCCGGTTCTCGTCCTGGCGCCCTATGCCATCTGGGTCGCGGTCAGCATGGATGCTGTCACCGCGACCTTGAGCGCCGCGATGGTGACCGCCGGCGTGCTAGCCAGCGAGCAGCACCGGCGCGGGCTGCCGGCGGTGCTCTGGGCGCTGCTCAGCGGGCTGTTGCTCGGCGTGGCCGCGCTGTTCTCCTACGCCGTGCCGTGGCTGGCGCTGTCGGTTATCTGCGTCTACTTCGTCCGGCGTCGGCCGCTGCTCAACGTCGTGACCGGCACGGCAGCACTGGGGCCGCTGGCGCTGGCCCAGGTCGCCGGCTTCGTCTGGACCGACGGCCTGACCACGGCGCAGGCCGACTTTTCCATCCGGCTCGAGCCGCAGCGCTCGGCACTGGTCTGGGGCCTGGTCAGCCTCGCTGTTTTGGTCCTCGCCTGCGGGCCGGCCATCGTCGCCTCGGCCCGCAAGATTCGCCGCACCCCTGGCTGGCCGTTCCTGGTCGGCGCGGGCGTGGCGGTGACGTTCGCGGTCAGCGCCGGCCTGGCCCGTGGTGAGATGGAGCACGCCTGGCTGCCGTACTTTCCCTGGCTGCTGGTTGCCGCGATGGCACCGCAACACCGCGGCGATGACCCAACTCCGACTCCGCGAATTCTCGTCGGGGTCGGGGCGGCCAGCGCCATCCTGCTCGCCGCCGTACTGCAAACCGCCTGGTGAACGCTGACCTCGCCCGATCGGAGCGTGATCCAGGGAAATCTAGGCCGGCTGGCACCGGACTGATCTTCCCTGGATCACCGATGGATGGCGCGGCGCTCAGGCGAGCGCTATCAGGTCGCTCAGATCGGTGCTCCATGAATCTTCGACGCCGTCGGGCAGCAGGATGACCTTCTCTGGCTGCAGGGCCTCGACGGCTCCCTCGTCGTGCGTGACCAGGACGATCGCACCGCGGAAGGTGCTCAGTGCGTCGAGCACCTGCTGCCGCGACGCCGGGTCGAGGTTGTTCGTCGGCTCGTCCAGGAGCAGGACGTTGGCCGAGGAGCAGACCAGGCCCGCGAGCGCCAGCCGGGTCTTCTCACCGCCGGAGAGGGTGCCGGCGACCTGGCCGGCCGCGTCACCGCTGAACAGGAACGCGCCGAGGATGCGGCGCAACTCGCCATCGGTCGCATGCGGCGCTGTGGCCCGCATGTTCTCCAGCACGGTGCGGTCGGTGTCGAGCGTCTCGTGCTCCTGCGCGTAGTAACCCAGCCGCAGACCGTGGCCGGGATTGACCGAGCCGGTGTCCGGTCGCTCGAGTCCGGCGAGGAGGCGTAGCAACGTTGTCTTGCCGGCGCCGTTGAGACCCAAGACGACAACCCGGGCGCCGCGGTCGACGGCGAGATCGACATCGGTGAAGACCTCGAGCGAGCCGTACGATTTGGACAATCCCTCCGCCGTCAACGGCGTGCGGCCGCACGCGGCGGGCGTCGGGAAGCGCACCCGGGCCACCTTGTCGGCTACGCGCACCTCCGCGAGCCCGGTTGCAAGGCGCTCTGCCCGCCGGTCCATCGAGTGGGCTGCCTTGGCCTTGGTGGCCTTGGCTCGCATCTTGTCGGCCTGCGAGCGCAGGGCCACGATTTTCTTCTCGGCGTTGGTCCGCTCGCGGCGGCGGCGCCGCTCGTCGGTCTCCCGTTGCTGGAGGTAGGTCTGCCAGCCCACGCTATAGATGTCGGCCTCGGCGCGGTTGGCGTCGAGATGCCACACCTTGTTGACCACGGCGTCGAGCAATTCGGCATCGTGACTGATCACCACGAGGCCGCCCTTGTGACCGCGGAGGAAGTCGCGCAGCCATCCGATGGAGTCGGCGTCGAGATGATTGGTCGGCTCGTCAAGCAGCAGGGTCTCGGCACCGCTGAACAGGATCCGGGCCAGCTCGACCCGGCGTCGCTGACCGCCGGAGAGGGTCCGCAGTGGCTGGCTGAGGACGCGGTCGGCGAGGCCCAGATTGGCACAGATACGTGCCGCCTCACTTTCGGCCGCGTAGCCGCCCAGCGCCGCGAAGGACTCCTCCAGCCGGCCATAGCCTCGGACCACCCGATCTCGTGCCTTGTCGTCGACGACCTCCGACATGGCTACCTGAGATTTCGCCATGTCGCGCAGCAGGGCGTCGAGGCCCCGGGCCGAAAGCACGCGGTCCCCGGCGGTCACGTCGAGGTCGCCGGTGCGTGGATCCTGTGGCAGGTAGCCGATCTCGCCGCGGCGCTCGATGGTGCCGGCATGGGGCGCGGCTTCGCCGGCGAGTACGCGCAGACTCGTGGTCTTGCCGGCTCCGTTGCGGCCCACCAGACCGATGCGGTCACCCGGCAGGACCCGTAGCGCGGCGTCGCTGAGCAAGATGCGGGAACCGGCGCGCAGTTCTAGCGCCGTGGCGGTGATCATGAGGAAGGCTCCGTTCGAGGATGCGGGCGCGGACCATCGCCCGCCGCACGCGGAGGGCACGGAGCCGGCATCAGCTCGTTCGGGTCACGGTTACGAGGGTATCAGCGGCTGTCCCGTACTTTTGGACGCTGCAACGCACAGCGGCCCCGGCGATCTGGCGGTGAGCATGACATTCGATGACAACGCGACACTTGACACCTCCCAGGTGCAGGACCGCCGCGGCATGAGCCGGATACCCGGCGGCGGGATCACGGTGGGCGGCGGCACGGTCGGCATCGTCGTGACGATCATCGCTCTGCTGCTC
>Ga0136617_10001087_pt1 | contig 23753 bp, 25 predicted proteins | sample AntDrymUQ3222106_2_FD_129672 | JGI IMG/M metagenome (GOLD analysis project Ga0136617, IMG submission 129672) | Polar desert sand microbial communities from Dry Valleys, Antarctica - metaG UQ322 (21.06) | ecosystem: Environmental > Terrestrial > Soil > Desert | place: Antarctica: Dry Valley...
ACGGCGCCGGCGATCTCGGCGTACGTGAGCACGCCGGTCAGCTGGCCCTTCGTCAGAAGGCCCTTGATCTCTTCGAGTTCCTGCAGTTCGGCTACTGACATGGCATTCGCTTTCACGTCGTGCACAGGCTCGCTTCAGCCCGCGTACTCATCTATGACGGAGGCAGGGTGTCTTCCTCGGACCAGTACCTCGCCCAACCTAGACCTCAAACTCTAGCGTGCCAGCGTAGGCACTTCACTTTCTGAAGTCAACGACGGCTATCGAGGCTACTACGTGTCATCGGGTCATTTGTTTCACGTCCCGTGCTCTGATGGCGCAAAGCGCGTGACATCATGCGCACGTGGCCGACCGACAGGACTCCGATCGCGAGGTGCTGACGAGCCTACCGCGCTCGCGGCCCGTGCGGCGCAGCGCCAAGCGCGGTGCGCGTCCGGGCGCCGCGGCCACCGCCGGGTCGAAGGCCGCCACCGCCGCGGCGGACAGACCCAAGGGCCGCACGCCGGGCGCCAAGCCGCGCGCGGCGGCACAGCCGAAGGCGACGGCTCGCGCCGCACGGCCGGCGAGCCGCGCGACGGCCGCCGGAGCCAAGGCGCAGACCGCCGCAGCGAAGGCGCAGCGCACCCACAGCACGACCCCGCGGCGCACGATCCCGCCGGCGGGCTACGCCTCCGCGTCGCAATCCGAGGAGGAGCGCCGGTCCGCCTCGGCCGATCTCATGGGGACCGCCGTCCAGGCCGCCGGCGAGCTCGCGCAGATCGGCTTCGCGATCGGCCGCCAGGCGCTGCAGTCGATGATCGATCGACTGCCGAAGCCCTGACCGCCCGTCGATAAACGCTGGTAACCTCCCGCGCGTCTGCCGAGTCTCCCGGGCGCCAGCGTCCGGGGAGCGGGGGAACCAACTGCGATCCGCATCCACGGATCGCCGGGGCGAATCGACCGATATCTGGTCGTAGCGCTTGGAAAGCGCGAGCCCGTCAGCTCACCTCGTAGGCCGCCACCGAGATGACCAGATCCCGTCGCGAACGCGCCACGCTCGTCGCCATGCTGTGCACGGCGATCTCGTGCTGCGCCTCCGGCACGGCGTGGGCGTCGGACGGGACCGGCGGCACCGTCATGCCGGCGGTCATCGCGCCGACGACCGGCGGGGTCGGCTACGGCGAACCGGGAACCCGATCGCTCGCCGCACGGCCGACGGCACTGCTCGGACGCGCGGTCGACGTGCGCGGCACGATGCCCGGCGCCGCACGCCGGGGCGTCGTCCTGCAGCGCCTGGACCCCCGCCGTGGCTGGCGCAACGTCGCCCGGTCGCGCGTGCGCAACACCGAGCGCTTCGAGATCCGCTGGCACGCCGACCGTGGCGGGCGCGTGAGCCTGCGCGCGGTCGTCGACCGCGACGGGCGCCGCGCCGAGGCCGCGGCGGCCGGCCCGGTCGTCGACGTGACCGTCTACCGGCCCGCGATGGCGTCGTTCTTCGGGCCCGGCCTCTTCGGGCGCCAGACCGCCTGCGGACAGACGCTCGCGCCCGACCTCTACGGCGTCGCCCACCGTCGGCTGCCGTGCGGGACGCTCGTCGTCGTCATGTACCAGGGTCGCGAGATCACGGTGCCCGTCGTCGACCGCGGCCCCTTCTCGGGCACGTACTCCTTCGATCTCACGCAGGCGACCGCCGACGCGCTGGGCTTTCTGTCGGTGGGCGCCATCGGCTACGCGCGCGCGCCGGTCGCAGTGCCCGCACCGCCCGCGTAGATCCAGCGGATGTGGCCGGAAGCTCGCGGGAAACCCGGCGAGCTTCCGAACGCGTCCGCTAGCCGCGTGGAAAACGCGGCTAGCCCTCGACGGCGTACGTCGGCCGGATCGCGGCGCGCGCGAGGGTGTGGAACGTGAGGTTGAAGCCGACGTAGGCCGGCGTCGCGTCCGGGCCGAGGTCGAGGGCGTCGACATCGAGCGCGTAGACGGTGAATACGTAGCGATGCGGGATGTCGCCGGCGGGGGGCGCCGCGCCGCCGTAGCCCTGCTCGCCGTAGTCGTTGCGGGCCTCGACGGCGCCCTCGGGCAGCGCCTCGCTGCTGGCGCCGCTCGGCAGCTCGGTCGTGGAGGCTGGAACGTTGAAGAGCACCCAATGCCAGAAGCCGCTGCCGGTGGGGGCATCGGGATCGAAGCACGTGACGGCGAAGCCCTTCGTCTCCTCCGGGAAGCCCGACCAGCTCAGGTGCGGCGAGACGTTCTCGCCGCCGGCGCTCGGGTGGGCATGCGCAGCCGGCAGCGGCTGGCCGTCCTGCACGTCATCGCTCTCGACGGAGAACGCCGGCGCGGGCGGTAGGAGGTCGTGCGGATCGGGAGCGGTGGCGCGATCGAGTGACATGCGGCGAACATATCCGATCGTCCGGCTCCGACAACACCGACGTCGAAGGCGCCGCGCGCGCTGGTGAGGCGGCGTCGTGGGTACCGTGTGGGGACATGGCCACCGCCGCCGCCGTCCTCGCCGCGATCGCAGCGCTCGGGGTCGCCTGGTTCGCCGGGATCCGACGGCTGGTGGCACGTGCGACCGCCATCGCCCGCGCGACGATCGTCGCCCCCGAGAAGCACACGACGATGGACGAGCGCGGCGCCGTGCGCTCGGTCCAGGCGGCCGACATCAGCCTGCCGGCGGAGGCGCTGGAGCGCCTCTGGACGCCGATGCACCTCGAGCGTCTCGCGCGCACGTACTGGCGCTATCTCACGCGCTGGACGCTCGGGCTTATCCGCGTGAAGTACGACGAGGACGAGCGCGCGGTCGTGTTCCTGACGCGCCCGTTCGTGCTGCTGCGCTTCAGGGCGCCCGAGTACGAGATGGACTCTCGCCGCGGGCGCGTGCGCTGGCGGATCGCGAGCGGACTGCTCGTCTCGCGCGCCGCCCAGGGCGGGGGGGACGGCTATCTCCAGATCGAGGTGAGCCGCTGCGACCCCGTCGACGAGCGCACGGCACGTGTCCACATCGAGGTCGAGGTCGCGAACTTCTACCCCGCGCTGGCGAGCGCGGTCGCACGGTGGTTCTACGTCGCGACCCAGTCGCGCATCCACGTCGTCGTCACGCACGGCTTCCTGCGCTCGCTCGCGCGGCTGGACCTCGCGGAGTCGGTCGTCGGGCGCTACAACACCCAGGACGGGCTGCCCGAGCCGCCCAGGCCGGAGCCGACGTCGCCCGAGCACACGCCCGCCTGAGTCTGGGGCCCTCTGCGCCTGCCCGACCGCGAGGACGAGCTCCGCTCAGGAGCTACCGCGCGGCTGCAGGGCGTCGACCGCCGGTTCCAGCACGGCGAGCACCTCGTCGAGCGGCGTGCCGGCCAGCGTCGGCAGGGTTCCGCTACCGCGGGTGAGCGACACGCCGATGGCCATCGCGATGAGGACCTCCGCCCGCAGGTCGGCGTCTGACGCGCCGCGGGCGGCGAGCTCGGCGGCGAGCGGCTCGACCACGCAGCTGCCCATGATCTCGCGGACCTGGTCGCGCATGGCATCGAGCGACCGTGGGCTGCTACCGCTCCATCCTCGTCGCCGTCGACGGCTCTCCGGATGCCGCGGCGGCCCTACGGCACGCCGCATCGCTGGCGTGCGACCAGCACGCCACGCTCATCGTGCTGACGGTCGTGCCGACACCGCCGCCGCGGGTCGTCAGCCCCGGCGTCCTGCTGCCTCCCGCCGACTACAACGACGACGCGTTCGTCCGCATCCTGCGCGAGGCCGCCGACGGACTTCCCCCCGATGTCGGCGTCCAGACCCGGCTCGCCCGCGGGCGCCCCGCGCGACGCATCCTCGAGATCGCACAGGAGTGCGCGTGCGACCTCATCGTCATGGGCTTCCACGGCCACAGCCGGCTGCACCACGCGCTCATCGGCTCGGTATCGGACAGCGTCCTGCGTGACAGCCACCTGCCCGTCCTGCTCATGCGCGCCGCGCGTCCCGCCTCCGTCGACGTCGAGCACACCCCGAGCCCGAACGCGCCTGCCCGGCCGCTGTAGCGGCCGGACAGGCGCGGCTGGCTGGTTCGTCACGCGCCCTTGGCGTGCATGCGGTGCGTGATGTGCATGTCGTCGAGCAGGCGCGGCACGAACATGAGCGCCGCGAGGCCGACCAGGACGTAGACGACGTCCGCGCCGGTACCGCTCCCGAAGATCTCGGACACGACGTTCGTGTCGAACAGCGCGAGGATGGCCCAGTTCAGGCCACCGACGATGAGCAGGGCGATCCAGAGCGGATCGAGCCGCTTGAGGAGTTCCATCACGCCTCCTTTATTGACGCGACGGTTTGTACGGAACGTCACGTAGTACCCCACACGCCGGGGGCGGTTTCAGCGCTTGCGCCTCGAAGCCGCTATCCGGTCGAGTCCGCGAGCGCGACGAGCGCGGCGAGCACCCAGGGGCCCTGGCCCGTGAGGCGCAGGTGCAGCCCGTCCTGCTCCCACGCCAGCTCGTGCACCGGGCGCAGCTTGGGCTCGGCCTCGGGCAGCGGCGCCGTGCGGTGGGCGTAGCGGCCGAGGGCCCGAGGCGCGGGCAGGCCGCGCTCCAGCGGCGCGCACAGCCCGACGTAGAGCGTCAGCCGCCCCGGTGCAAGCGGGCGCGTGTCGTCGAGGTTCCACTCGATCTGGACGGCCTGCGGTCCGCTCGTGACGACCTCCACCCAGCGCGCGAGCGGCAGCGGCGCGTCGGGCAGCGGGACGAGGCGCCCGAGGTGGGCGTCGGCAGCGGCGATGCCCACGAGAGCGACCCGTTCTTCCACCGCAGCGATGGTAGTGCGCGGGAGCAACCGTGTATGACGCGTGCGTGGCACGTGCTCACAGCATCCGGCGCTGGGCGGTCGCGACCCTGCTCGCGGTCGCCGCCGCCGTCGCCCTCCTGGCCGTCCGGCCGTGGCACTCGGCGCCGCCGGTCCGCGAGCCCACGGGCGCTTTCGTGCCCTCCGGACCCGCCGGTCGCGCGGTCGTGTGGGCGGTCGGCGACGGCGCCGACGGCGGGGCGGCGGGCCGGGCCGTCGCCGCCCGCATCCGCGCCGGGCGTGTCGACCGCTTCCTGTATCTCGGCGACGTCTACGGCCCGGACGTCGGCGGCTTTGTGCGCGGCGACGGAACCGCCGCCGACTACCGCAACCGCTACGCCCCGCTCTACGGCGGCCTCGCCGCGCGCACGGCGCCGACGCCCGGCAACCACGAGTGGCCCCAGCGCGGCGACGGCTACGAGCCGTACTGGCGCGCGGTGATGGGCAGGATCCCGCCCGCCTACTACCGCTTCACGATCGCCGGCTGGCAGGTCCTGAGCCTGAACTCCCAGGCGCCGCACGACCGCGGCTCGGCACAGCTGCGCTGGCTGGCACGCCAGGTCGCGCGACCGGGCACCTGCCGGCTGGCCTTCTGGCATCGCCCGCGCTTCAGCGCCGGACGCCACGGCGACCAGGCCGACATCGCGCCACTGTGGAACGCGCTGCGCGGCCGCGCCGTGCTCGTCGTCGCCGGCCACGACCACGACATGCAGCGCTTCCGGCCGATCGACGGGATGACGCAGGTCGTCTCCGGCGCGGGCGGGCACGGCCTCTACGGGCTGCACCGCGATCCCCGGCTGGCATTCGGCGACGACCGCGAGTACGGAGCGCTGCGCATCGACCTGCGCCCCGGCCGCGCGCGGCTGCGCTTCGTCGCGGCCGGCGGCCGCGTGCTCGACTCAAGCGCCGTGCGCTGCCGTCAGGCGCCGACCGCGTAGCGCGCGAAGAGCTCGCCGGCGGACTCCAGCAGCCAGACGAGCTCGAGCGCCAGCGGCTCGCGCAGCGGCGCGTCGGCGACGATCGTCAGCGCGCCGGCGCCGCCCGCGAGCTTGGGGACCGTCGTGAGGAAGAGCTCGTCGACGAGGCCGGCGGCCAGCAGCGAGGCGTTGAGGTGCGGCCCGCCCTCGCAGAGGATCGAGCGCACGCCGTGGTCACCGCGCAGGCGCGCGAGCGCCGCCGCCAGGTCGACCGGCGACGAGCGCAGGTACTCGACCTGCGCGGCACAGCCCTCGATGACGCCGTCGGAGGCGGTGACGACGACGACGCGCGAGTCGGGGTCCTGGAGGAGCGGCACGTCGGCCGGGAGGCGCAGGCTGCCGCTGACGACGATCGAGAGTGGGTCGGGGGCGAGGCCCGCGGCGCGGCGCTGCTCGCGGCGGGCCGCGTCGCGGACGAGGCGGCCGTAGCGCTCGGTGCGCAGCGTGCCGGCGCCGACCATGACGGCGTCCGCGCGCGTGCGCAGCGCGTGGAAGAGCTGGCGGTCCGGGACGCTCGAGAGCGGCGCCGTGCGGCCGAGCACCGACGCGCGCCCGTCCGCGGTCGCGACCATGTTCACCGCGAGGTAGGGCCGCCCCGCCGGCGCCAGCTCGCCGAATCGCAGCGCCTGCACGAGCTCGTCGGCGGTGAGCTCCCCCGGCGCGGGCAGCAGCCGGCGCAGCGCGACGGACGGTTCGTTGCGCGCTGCCGTCACGCCGGGTGGCCCGGATCGACGTACTTCACGTGCTGGAAGTACGCCCACTCGCCAGGCTCGTAGCGCGCCTCGAACGGGTCCAGGAGGAAGCCCATGTGGTCGCCGAGGTCGTGACGCGCGCAGATCGCGCCGGCGAACCAGCTCGGGCAGCCGTCGAGGATCGGCAGCCCGCGCGGGCCGGGGCTCCACGCGCAGCGCTCGAACTTGTCGAGCTCGTCGCCGGTCTCGCCGCCGAAGAGCTCGACGAGCTCGGTCGCGTCGCGCGGCACGAGGTGGACGGCGAGCGCATCGACGTCATGCGCGAGCCGGAACGTCCGGTTCACGCGCGACAGGCAGGCCAGGAAGCGCGCGGGCCGGAAGCTCGTCTGGGTCGCGAAGCCGATGACGCACCCCTCGCGCCGCTCGCCATCGGTCGCCGTGACGATGAAGACGGGATAGTCGAGCGACCCGGCGAGCCGCATGAACGTCCTGGCCGCGTCGCTCATCGCGAGGGCCCGCCTTCCGAGCCGTCACCGGCCGTGGTCGAGCAATGGCGGGCTGTCATCGCGAGGGCAAGCCTTCCGAGCTCGCACGGGCGATGGTCGAGCAATGGCGCGCTGTCATCGCGAGGGCAAGCTACCCGGTGTGCCATGCTCGCGGACACTGGGTAGCTGAAGGGAGCTCATGAGCGGACGGCTGATCGGTGTCGATGTCGGCGGGACCAAGATCGCGGTGGCCGCGCTCGAGGGCGCGACCCTGCAGCCCCCACAGGTGCAGTCGACCGACACCCACGGAGGCCGCGAGCTCGTCGAGCAGCTCGTACGGGCCATCCGCGACGCCGGCGAGGCGTGCGCCGTCGGCGTCGCCGTGCCCTCGGTCGTCGACTTCGAGACCGGGCGGGTGCGCTCGTCGGTCAACATCCCGCTGCACGACATCCCGCTGCGCGAGGTCCTGCGCGAGCGCCTCGGCGTGCCGGTCTACGTCGACAACGACGCGACGTGCGCCGCGCTCGCGGAGGCCTACGACGACGAAGGTGCACTCGTCGCGCGTCATCTCGTGATGTTCACCATCGGCACCGGGGTGGGCGGCGGCATCGTCATCGACGGCCGCGTCTATCGCGGCGCGACGGGCGCCGCCGCCGAGCTGGGCCACACGATCATCGGCGCCGACCTGCGCCGCAGCCCGTTCGCGCACCGCGATCGCTTCCCGCAGCCCGGCTCGCTGGAGTGGCTGGCCTCCGGCCGCGCGCTCAACGCGCTCGGCCGCGAGCACGGCCTGCCCGACAAGGGCACGATCGACGCCGCCCGCGAGGGCCACCCCGGCGCCTGCGCGGCGATCGAGCTCCTCGGGCGGCGCCTCGGGATCGGCATCGCCAACGCGATCAACACGTTCGACCCCGACCTCGTCGTCGTCGGCGGCGGCGTCTCGAGCGCCGGGGAGCTGCTGCTCGGCCCAGCCCGCGAGGAGGCGCGCCGGTTCACGCTGACCGGCGTCGGCACGCGCACGGAGATCCGGCGGGCGCACTTCGGCCCGCGGGCGGGCGTCCGGGGCGCGGCGCTGCTGGCGGGGCAGGAGGTGCTGGCCGAGCGCGAGCGCGAGCGGGTGTCGGCCACGGGGGCGGCCGCACGGTGAGGATCGCGCTCGCCGTCGACCACGCCGGCGTGCCGCTGCGCACGATGGTCCTCGAGGCCGTCCGTGACGGGGGCCACGAGATCCTCGATCTCGGCGAGCACGACGACTATCCCGACGTCGCCCTCGCCCTCGGGCGCGCGGTCGCACGCGGTGACGCCGACCGCGGCGTGCTCGTCTGCGGGTCGGGCGCGGGCGTCTCCATCGCCGCGAGCAAGCTGGCCGGCGTGCGCGCGGCGACGTGTCACGATCATTACACGGCCGCACAATGCGTCAGCCACGATGACTGCAACGTCCTGTGCCTGGGCGCGCGGGTCATCGGCCCCGCGATCGCCTCCGAGCTGACCGCCGCCTTCTGCGCGGCGCAGTTCAGCGGCGAGGAGCGCCACGTGCGCCGGGTGCACAAGGTCTCGATCATGGAACGCGAAGGACTGGAGGCGAGCTGGTGAGCCAGCTAGTGAACGTCAACCAACGGCTGGCCGCCCTGACCGCCGCCGGCACGTCGGTCTGGCTGGACCAGATCCGCCGCTCGCTCACGCAGAGCGGCGAGCTGCACCGGCTCGTCGAGGAGGACTCGCTGCGCGGCGTGACCTCCAACCCCGCGATCTTCGAGAAGGCGATCCTGGGCTCCCCGGACTACGACGACCAGATCGAGGAGCTCGCTCGTGGCGGCGCGCTCGCCCGGGCGATCTACCAGGAGATCGCCATCCAGGACGTCCAGGAGGCGGCCGACGTCCTGCGCCCGATCCACGACGCGCTCAACGGCGCCGACGGGTTCGTCTCGCTCGAGGTCGATCCGGACCTCGCCTTCGAGTGCGACCGCACGCTGGCGCAGGCTCGCGAGTACTGGGAACGCGTCGGCCGCCCGAACGTCATGATCAAGATCCCCGGCACGAGCGAGGGCCTGCCGGCGATCGAGCAGGCGATCTACGAGGGCATCAACGTCAACGTCACGCTCCTCTTCGGCGTCGAGGCCTACGCGACCGTCGCCGAGGCGTTCATCCGCGGCCTCGAGCGCCGCCACGCCGAGGGCCTGAGCCTCGATGTGCACTCCGTCGCGTCGTTCTTCGTCTCGCGCGTCGACAGCGAGGTCGACAAGCGCCTGGAGGCGATCGGCCGCACCGACCTGCAGGGGCAGGCGGCCGTCGCCAACGCGCGCGCCGCCTACCGGCGCTTCGAGGAGATCTTCCGCGGCGAGCGCTTCGCGGCGCTGCGCGAGGCCGGCGCGCCGGTGCAGCGTCCGCTGTGGGCCTCGACGGGCGTGAAGAACCCGGCCTACCCGGAGACGAAGTACGTCGAGGAGCTCGTCGGCCCGGACACGGTGAACACGATGCCCATGCAGACGCTGCTGGCCTGCCACGAGCGCCTGGAGGTGTGCGGCGAGACGGTGCGCGAGGACCCGACGCCGGTGCTGCAGGCGCTTGCCGAGGCCGGCATCGACATGGAGGAGGTCACGGCCAAGCTGCTGCGCGAGGGCATCGACGCGTTCGTCACGCCGATGGAGAAGCTGCTCGTCGGCATCGAGGCCAAGCGCGAGGCGATCTTCACGGGCCGCCCGGAGACGATCGATTCCTCGCTTCCCGACGACCTCGAGCCGCTCATCGCCGAGCTCGTGAAGCGCGCCGAGGACGAGCGCGTCCCGCGCCGCATCTGGTCCAAGGACGACACCCTCTGGGGGCCGCCCGGACAGCCCGAGGTCGCCGACCGCCTCGGCTGGCTCAACGCGCACGAGACCTACGAGGAGGAGATCGACGACCTCGAGGCCTTCGCCGTGCAGGTCGTGGAGGACGGCTACACCGACGCTGTGCTGCTCGGCATGGGCGGGTCGAGCCTCGCGCCCGAAGTCCTGCGGCGCAGCTTCGGCGGCCGGCAGCACGGGCGCCTGCTCCTACACGTCCTGGACTCGACCGACCCCGGCGCGGTGCTCGCGCAGGAGCGCGCGGTCGACCTCTCCCGCACGCTGTTCATCGTCTCGACGAAGTCCGGCGGCACGATCGAGACGATCTCGCTCTTCGAGCACTTCTGGAGCAAGCGCCCCCACGGCGAGCAGTTCGTCGCGATCACCGATCCCGGCTCGTCGCTGGAGGAGCTCGCCGCCGAGCGCGGCTTCCGGCGCACGTTCCTCAACGATCCCGACGTCGGCGGCCGCTACAGCGCGCTGACGTTCTTCGGGCTCGTGCCCGCGGCGCTCATGGGCGTCGACCTCGAGTCGCTGTTGGAGGGCGCAGGCGTCGCGGCCGAGGCCTGCACCGCCTATTCGAGCGAGGGCAACAGCGGCCTCTGGCTCGGCGTGTCGCTCGCGGCGCTGGCGCTCCAGGGCCGTGACAAGCTCACGATCGTCGTCGACGACCCGATCGCATCCTTCGGCCTCTGGGCCGAGCAGCTCGTCGCCGAGTCGCTCGGCAAGCACGGCAAGGGCATCGTCCCGGTGACCGACGAGCCGGTCGCGGCGCCCGAGGTCTACGGCGAGGACCGCGTCTTCTCCTACCTGCGCGACAGCGAAGACCCGAGCGAGCGTCTCGACGACGCCATCAGGGCGCTGGCGGCCGACGACCAGCCGACCGTGACGCTCTCGGCCGGCGGGCCCGAGGATCTCGGACGGATCTTCTTCTTCGCCGAATTCGCCACGGCCGTCGCCGGCTGGGCACTGGGCATCAATCCGTTCGACCAGCCCGACGTCCAGGTCGCCAAGGACACGACCGCGCGGATCCTCGCCGACATCGCTGCCGGCGGGGAGCTGCCCGAGCCTGAGCAGGCCGGCGACGACGACCTGCGCGCGCTGCTCGGCGCGGCCGGCCCCCCTGACTACGTCGCCATCCTCGGCTTCATGGGCCCGGACGAGGAGGTCGACGCCGCCGTCGCCGAGCTGCGCAGCGCGATCCGCGACGCGACGGACGCGGCGACGACGTTCGGCTACGGGCCGCGCTACCTGCACACGACCGGCCAGCTCCACAAGGGCGGGCCGCCGAGCGGGCGCTTCCTCGTCCTCGTCCACGACGGTGCCGAGGACGTCCCGATCCCCGGCAAGCCGTACGGCTTCAGGACGCTGAAGAACGCCCAGGCCGTGGGCGACCTCGAGACGCTGCGCAGCCGCGGGCGCCGGGCGCGATGGCTGCGCCTGGAGGGCGACGATCTCGCCGCGGCGGTGCGCGGGCTGACGGAGCGCATCCAGGAGCTGCTGTCTTGACACAGATCGGCTTCGTCGGGCTCGGCCGCATGGGCGGCAACATGGTCACGCGCATCAAGCGCGACTCCGACCACGACGTCGTCGCCTACGACCGCGATCCCGAGACCGTCACGCGGATCGCGGACGTGACGGGTGCCCGCGGCGCGCGCTCGCTCGCCGACCTCTGCACGCAGCTCGACGCGCCGCGGATGGTGTGGATCATGGTGCCCGCCGGCAAGCCGACCCAGGACACCGTCGACGAGCTCGCGTCGCTCCTGGACGCCGGCGACCTCATCGTCGACGGCGGCAACTCGAAGTGGACCGACGACCGCGAGCGGGCGGCGGCGCTGCGCGCGCACGGCATCGACTACGTCGACGTCGGCACGAGCGGCGGCGTCTGGGGCCTGGAGGTCGGCTACTGCATGATGGTCGGCGGGCCCGAGCCGGCGGTCGAGCGCCTGGCGCCGATCCTCGACGTGCTCGCGCCCGAGTGCAACGAGCTCAGCCGCGAGGCGCTCGGCCCGCGTGGCTGGGGACACTTCGGCCCCAGCGGGGCCGGTCACTACGTGAAGATGGTCCATAACGGGATCGAGTACGGCCTCATGCAGGCCTACGCCGAGGGCTTCGACATCTTCGACAAGTCCGAGTTCGAGCTCGACAACGCGAAGATCGCCCACCTCTGGAACCAGGGCTCGGTCGTGCGCTCGTGGCTCTGCGAGCTCGCCGCGCGGGCCTTCGAGCGGGAGGGCAACGACCTCGCCGGCCTCAGCGGCTACACCGAGGACTCCGGCGAAGGCCGCTGGACGATCGAGGAGGCGATGGCCAAGGACGTGCCGACGCCGGTCATCACCGCGTCGCTGTACGCGCGCTTCTACAGCCGCGGCAACGGCGACTTCACCCACCGCGTGCTCGCCGCGCTGCGCGCCCAGTTCGGCGGGCACGCCGTCAGGAAGAGCGCCGACGGATGAGGTGGCCTGGTGGTGTGGCGGGCGTTCGAGCGCGCGGACGCCGAACGGCAGCCATGCGGGACGAGATCCGGGCCCACCGGCCGATCCGTCGCGCGCCGCATGCACAAGTGACCGATCGAGGTCGCTCGCCGGCCGGTACGTCAGTTGCGCATGACATACGTGCACAACTGACCGACCGAACCCACGTCCACGTCCAGACGTCAGTTCTGCATGACATACGCGCACAAGCACCGGCCCGACCCCGGGGGCCGTTCGATCCGGCCGTTGTGCAGGGGGCACGTCGATGACCACGGCCACCAGCCAGACCACCGGGCCGGGCGAGAACCCGCTCGTCGAGGGGCTCGAGCGCCTGCCCGTCCACCCCACGGCGCTCGTCATCTTCGGCGCCACCGGCGACCTCGCGCGGCGCAAGCTGGGGCCGGCGCTCTACAACCTCGCGCACGAGGGCGCGCTGCCCGAGCGCTTCGCGCTCGTCGGCATCGCCCGCTCGAAGCTGACCGACGAGGAGTTCCGCCAGATGGCGATGAACTCCGTCCGCGAGTTCTCCCGCCGCCCGCCCGACGAGAAGGTCCTGGCGAAGCTCTTCGAGGACGTCCGCTACGTCAGCGGCTCGTTCGACGACGACGCCGTCTACGCCGGGATCGGCGCCGCGCTCGCCGAGTTCGACCAGATCGCCGGGCTGACGCTGAACCGCTGCTTCTACCTCTCGACCGCGCCGAGCTTCTTTCCCGTCATCGTCGACGAGCTCGGCCGCCACGAGCTCGCGCACCGCGAGGATGCCGAGGTCCGGATCGTCATCGAGAAGCCGTTCGGCCGCTCGCTCGCCGAGGCGCGCGAGCTCAACGCGCGCGTGCTGTCGGTCTTCCAGGAGCAGCAGGTCTTTCGCATCGACCACTACCTCGGCAAGGAGACCGTCCAGAACGTCCTGGCACTGCGCTTCGCGAACAACATGTTCGAGCCGCTGTGGAACCGCAACTACATCGACCACGTGCAGGTCACCGCGGCGGAGGACATCGGGATCGGCTCGCGCGCGGGCTACTACGACTCCGCGGGGGCGCTGCGCGACCTCGTCCAGAACCACATGCTCCAGCTCCTGTCGCTGCTGTGCATGGAGCCGCCGGTCGCCTTCGAGGCCGATCCGGTGCGCGACGAGAAGGTCAAGGTCCTGCGGTCGATCCGCGCGCCGACGCCGATCGAGGTGCCCGGCATGGCGGTGCGGGCGCAGTACGCCCGCGGGACCGTCGCCGGCCAGGAGGTGCCCGGCTACCTCGAGGAGCCCGGCGTGCCGCCGGACTCGACGACCGAGACGTACGCCGCGCTGCGCCTGGAGGTCCACAACTGGCGCTGGGCGGGGGTGCCGATGTACCTGCGCACCGGCAAGCGCCTCGCACGCAAGGTGACGGAGATCGCGGTCACGCTCAAGCCGGTGCCGCACATGGCCTTCCAGTCGGAGCTCTCGACGGGCATCAAGCCCAACGTCCTCGTCTTGACGGTGCAGCCCAACGAGGGCGTCTCGCTCTCGATCGGGGCGAAGATCCCCGGCACGCGGATGGCGATCCGCACGGTGAACATGGAGTTCCTCTACGGCACCGCGTTTTTGTCCGAGTCGCCGGAGGCCTACGAGCGGCTCATCATCGACGCGATGCGCGGCGACGCGACGCTCTTCACGCGCAACGACGAGGTCGAGGCGCAGTGGAACATCTGCGACCCGATCCTGCAGGCGTGGTCGCAGACGCCCGGCCCGCTGCCGCACTACCCCGCCGGCTCGCAGGGCCCGACCGAGGCCGAGCGCCTGCTCCTCGGCGGCGCTCGCTGGAGGATGATCTAGAGGTGCGCTGCGGGGCGGGCGTTCAGCTCAGCGGCGAGATGTGGTGCGTGCGCCGGTGAACGGCATCACTGAGAAAGAGGGCAGCGACCGCGGGCGTCAGGACGCGGTAGTGAGGGCGCGCTGGGTCGTCTCGACCTGCATAGGATGGGGTTCGGCGCGACGGCGTACGCGAAACCGGTGTTGTGCCTCGCATGGCTGCACGACCTCCGGCTCGCCGAGACCGCCTGCACGAAACGGGTGTTGTGCCTCGCATGGCTGCACGACCTCCGGCTCGCCGAGACCGCCTGCCCGAAACGGGTGTTGTGCGTCCCTCCAGCTCGCGGGAGGCCGGCCCTGAGCCCCACGACCGATGCCGTCTGGAGCGCCCAGGCGACCTCGCCGCCGGTCATCGAGGAGGCGTTGCGCCACCTCGTCGCAGAGTGCTACGCCCAGATCGAGCACTGCGTTCCGGCACGGACTCTGAACCTCGTCTGCATCGTGGACCGTGAGTGGAGCGGCGAGATCGCCAACCGGCTGCGCCGCGTCGGGCGCTACCACGCCTCGCGCACGGTCGTCTGCGCGGTAGAGCCGGGACGCACGACGATCGACGCGCAGGCGACGGTGTCGACGGAGGGCTCACCCCGTGCGGGCGAGTTCGCCGTCATGCGCGAGCTCGTCGTCGTCACCGTCGGCGAGCGCCACCTGCGCGACCTCGACACGATCGTCGACCCGCTCGTCGTCACCGACCTGCGCACCGCGGTGTGGTCTCCCCACGGCCATCCCGAGGCCGTCGACGCACTGACGACCGGCCGCGCCGGCGGCGCTCCGATCGCCCAGGTCGTGCTGCTGGACGCCGTCGACGAGCCCGACCCGAGCGCCGCGGTCCAGCGCATCCGCCATCTCGCCGAGCACACCGAGATCGTCGACCTCGCGTGGCTGCGCTGCACCCCGTGGCGCGAGCGGCTGGCGTCGGCCTACGACCCCGCGCCGCGACGGCCCGAGCTCGCGACGCTCTCGAAGGTCTCGGTGCGCTACCGCGCCGACTCGACGGTGTCCGGGCTGCTGCTCGTCGGCTGGCTGTGCACGCGCCTCGGCTGGCGTCCGGCGGCGCTCACGCGACACGGCGCCCTGCTGCGCGGCCACGCGCGGGCGCGCCGCGGCGAGGTCGAGCTGCGCCTGGAGCCCGTCGAGGGGATGAGCGTCCCGGGCCTGGCCGGGATCGAGACGCGCTCTGACCTCGGCACGCTGCTGGCACTGGAGCGCGGCGAGGGCGGGCTGACCGCGCGCCGGCGCGAGCCGGCGGCGCGCGGCAGCGGCGACGGCGACGTCTACGAGCACGTGTGGACGGTCCTCGGTGCGTCGCGCGGCGAGCCGGGAATCCTCGGGGAAGGCATCCGCCATGCGCTCCTGCGCGACCCGACGTACAAGCCGGCGCTGGCGGCAGCCCGCCGCATGCTGGCATGAGGCACGTCGTCGCCAACGTCCCGCTGGCGGCGAGCCCCTTTCCCCCAATCGCCGACTACGCCTTCCTCTCGGACTGCGAGACGACGGCGCTCGTCGTGCCGACCGGCAACGTCGAGTGGATGTGCGTGCCGCGGATGGACAGCCCCAGCCTCTTCGGCGCGATGCTCGACCGCGACGCCGGGATGTTCTCGCTCGCGCCCGCGGAGGCGCGCGTGCCTGCCGGCCGGCGCTACATACCGGGCACGAACATGCTGGAGACGACGTGGGGCACGAAGACCGGCTGGCTCATCGTCCGCGACGTCCTGCTCGTCGGTCCCTGGCGCCACGAACGAGAGCGCTCGCACACCCACCGCCGCTCGCCGACCGACTACGACGCCGAGCACGTCCTGCTGCGCACGCTGCGCTGCGTCAACGGGATGGTTCAGGTGCACATGGAGTGCGACCCGGTCTACGACTACGGGCGCGCGCCCGCGAGGTGGGAGTACTGCGGCGAGGCCTACGAGGAGTGCACGGCGACGTTCGAGGGCCATGACGTGAAGCTGCGGCTGCGCAGCGACCTGCGCCTGGGCATCGAGGGCTCGACCGTGCGCGCGCGCACGACGATGCACGACGGCGACCAGGCCTTCGTCGCGCTGAGCTGGAGCGACGCCGAGGGACCGAAGGCGTGGGACGACGCCTACGCGCGGCTCGTGCGCACCGCCGACTTCTGGCACGAGTGGCTCGCCCAGGGCGAGTTCCCCGACCATCCCTGGCGCCAGCACCTGCAGCGCAGCGCGCTGACGCTCAAGGGTCTCGTCTATGCGCCGACGGGCGCGATGCTCGCCGCCGCGACGACGTCGTTGCCCGAGACCCCTGGCGGCGCGCGCAACTGGGACTACCGCTACTCGTGGGTGCGCGACTCGACGTTCATGCTCTGGGCGCTCTACACGCTCGGCTTCGACTGGGAGGCCGACGACTTCTTCCACTTCATCGCCGAGGTCTGCGCGGGCGCCGACCTGCAGGTCATGTACGGCATCGGCGGCGAGCGCCAGCTCGACGAGGAGGTCCTCGACCACCTCGAGGGCTACGACCAGTCGCGCCCGGTGCGGATCGGCAACGCCGCCTACCTGCACCAGCAGCACGACGTCTGGGGCAGCGCCCTGGACTCCTTCTACCTGCACACGAAGTCGCGCGACGGCCTGCGCGAGACGTACTGGCCGCTGCTGTGCAAGCAGGTCGAGAAGGCGCTGACGCACTGGCGCGAGCCCGATCGCGGCGTCTGGGAGGTGCGCGGCGAGCCCAAGCACTTCACGTCGTCGAAGATCATGTGCTGGGTCGCGGCCGACCGCGGCGCGCGCCTCGCACGCCTGCGCGAGGACAGGGAGAAGACGGAGCGCTGGCAGACCGCGGCCGACGAGATCCAGGCCGACGTGCTCGCACACGGCGTCGACGAGCGCGGCGTCCTCGTCCAGCACTACGACACCACCGCGCTCGACGCCTCGCTGCTGCTCGCGCCCCTCGTGCGCTTCCTGCCGCCCGACGACGAGCGCATCGTCAACACCGTCAACGCAATCGATCGCGAGCTCACGGTCCACGGCCTCGTCCTGCGCTACAAGGTCGACGAGACCGACGACGGGCTCGGCAGGCAGGTCGAGGGGACGTTCACGATCTGCTCGTTCTGGATGGTCAGCGCGCTGAGCGAGATCGGCGAGAGCCAGCGCGCCCGCGACCTCTGTGAGCGGCTGCTGTCCTACGCGAGCCCGCTGCAGCTCTACGGCGAGGAGCTCGACCCGCTCTCCGGCCGGCACCTCGGCAACTTCCCGCAGGCGTTCACGCACCTCGCGCTCATCAACGCCGCGATGCACGTCATCCGCGCCGACCAGCGCCTGGAGTTCGAAGAGCAGCCACTCGACGCCACGCGGCGCGAGCGATGACCGACCTGCGCGTCTTCGCCAACGCCGAGGCCGTCGCGCGCCACGCCGCCGACCAGGTCGCGTGGCGGATCGCCGAGGCGCGCAAGCGCGGCCGGGAGGTCCACATCGCGCTCGCGGGCGGGCGGACGCCGCAGCGCGCGTACGAGCTGCTCGCCGGGATCGAGGGGTCGTGGAAGCACGTGCACCTGTGGCTCGGCGACGAGCGCTGCGTGCCCGACGACCATCCCGAGTCCAACGCCCGGATGGTTCGCGAGAGCCTCTACGCCCATGCCCGCGCGGAGCCGCCCTCGCTGCACGCCGTGCCATCGCCCGAGCAGCCCGAGGACGCCGCCTGGCTCTACGGTCTGACGGTCCGCGCGCAGGTGCCCGACGAGACGTTCGACATCGTGCTGCTCGGGATGGGGCCCGACGGGCACACCGCCTCGCTCTTCCCCGGCCGCCCTGTGCTGGATGTCAGGCAGGCGCCGTGCGTCGCCGTCCGCGATGCGCCGAAGCCGCCGCCGCAGCGGGTCACGCTGACGCTGCCGGTTCTGCGCCGCGCCCGCTTCACGCTCCTGCTCGTGACCGGCGCCGAGAAGGCCGATGCGCTCGCCCGGGCGCGCGCGGGGGACCGCTCGGTGCCCGTGGCGCTGCTCGGCGATGGCCTGGACGAGATCGCCTGCGACCCGGCGGCGCTCGGGGATGGCGGATCGGCAGCGTGATCGCGTCGGTGGTCGCCGCCTCGAGCGGCTCGCGAGCTCAGCCCTTGCGCGCGAACACGAGCGCTCCACGCTTGGTCACCGACAGCGGAACCTCGGTGGTCGCTGCGACCCCCTCGGCGCGCGCGGCGTCGACGCCCTTGCCGACGAGATAGTCGCGAACGTCCTGGCGGCTCGGCAGCCGCAGGAACGGGGCGTTCCAGCGCTCCACCTCGATGTCGACGAACAGCTCGCCGACCACCTCGGGCGCGAGCTCGGCATCGAACGTCAGCGCGTTCCTCGCAAGCGCATGGGCGAGCTCGGGGGAGTCGTGACGGCTGGGAACGGCGACGGCCACCAGCCCACCGGGGCGCAGCACGCGCCGCGCCTCGGCGAGCGCCCGCGCGGGGTCGCGCAGGTGGTAGAGCACATACAGCAGCGCGACCGACCCGAACGCGGCGTCGGCGAAGGGCAGCGCCGTGGCAGCCGCGCGCACCGCCGGCTCGGGCGCCACCTCGAGCATCGTCGGCGAGCTATCGACGCCGACCCACCCTCCATCCGGCAGGTACCGCGCGAGCTCCCCCTCGCCACAGCCGACGTCCAGAACCGGCGTCAGCCGTCCCTCGACGATGCGGTGCGCCACGCGCTCGTGGACGTCTGCGACGGTCGCGTGCCGGCGCAGCACCGAGCGGGCCGTGCGGAAACGCTCGGGATCGTCGTCGTAGTCGGGCGCGACCGGCCTCGGCGAGCAATCACCATCCATCGCTCGATCATGACACCGTGTCAAATATTGCCGAGCACTGGCCCCGGAGGGCTGACAGGTTGACACGGGGGATAGCGTCAGGATGGCAAAGGCCTGTTCGGGCCGGTGGCACGAATGCTGCGGACTGGTGGGCTGCCCTTAGAACGGAAAGGGGCCTCTCGTGGCGCGCCAGCGACCGACAGCCTCCAACGTCATACAGCCGAGTCACACCACCTCGGAGCATCCCGAGCGTGACCCGTTTGCGGGGCTCACGCGTGCCGAGGCTCACGCGCTGCGCCGCAGCGAACCGCTGACACCCGGACAGTTCAAGGCGCTGCGACGTCTCGCCGAGCAAGGGATCAGTCCGCTTGGACGCGTCTGACAGCTTGAACTAGCGAAAACGACGCGCCGATCAGATCGCGGCAAGTCGATCTGGGAACGGCCTCGTCGAGCCTCACGACCGGACCCTGGCCGTCCCGCGCGCCGTGAGGGAGAGGCGTGACGCGCGGGACTGGACCGGGGCCAGCGAGCGGCAGGAGACGGGTCCGCTCGGTACTTCGCTCGCGTGCTGGACACCACGCCGGGAGGGGGAACGTTGCGGCCCCGAGCGAAGACGGAGGCCTGCTTGTCATGACGAAGCGCACCGCCTGCTGGATCACAGGCTGCCCACAGGCGACCACATCCTGCGGGGCATGTTCAGATCCTCTTGGACGGAGATCACGGCGTCAGACGCGATTCCAGAATGGGGTCGCTCGCGCTTGACTTTGTGAGGGATCCGAGGAGACTAGGTTGTCTCGTTCGGGAGTGCCAGGGTCGGAACGGCCACGGGCGCGACCGGGAAGGGGGATGTGCTGCGCCCGACCTTGCACGGTGCCTTGCCTGCGTACTCCACGTCGTACGCAGCCGCTTCGAGCACCGACCTGAATGCCACTACGGCGGGGTGTCCAGCTGATGGCTGACACCGACCGGCCATGAGCGCGTACGAGCCGGCCGCTGCCCTGGCCACGGTCAACGACGATCAGGTGATCTGGAAGATCCGCACGACCCACGCGACGCAGGCCGGCAAGGTCGCGCCGTGGGTGCTGACCGTGGCGCGCTACCGAGCGATCGACATCGCCCGCAGCAACAGGCAGCACGTCGCACACCGAGCAAGCGACCCCGGCACCGTCAAGGGCCGCATGCGCGTGGGCCTGCAACGACTACGAGGCGACTTCGACTGTGTTGCCACCTAGCACCGACAGCGAGCAGATGTTTGCCGACGGCGACCAGACCCTGTCGGACACCGATCAGACGGGCTCTGACAGCGACCAGACGAGCGCCGACAGCGACCAGTGGGCTGCCGACCGCGATCAGGCCGCGAGCGACCGCGACCTCGCGGCCGGTGTCGACCCGGACGCGCACGAGTTCAGCCGTGACATCCGCCAGCGCACCGCCCGCCAGCGTGGGCAGACCGCCCAGGCGCGCCTGCACGCCGCCGACAAGCGTGACGCGATCGCAGACGCCCGCGATCTCGCGGCGCTGGCGCGAGACCACGCCGCCGACGCGCACAGTCTCGCGATAGCACAACGCGATGCCGCCTACCAGCAGGAGGACGCCGCGCGCGCGCTCAACGGCGCCGATGCCATGATTCGCGCCGCCGGACAACGCAAGCGCGCCGCGCAGCGCCGTGCGCTGGTCGCCGAGCAGCGCTCGCTGGCCGCCCAAGACCGCGAGGCCGCAGCTCAGGACCGTGCACAGGCAGCCCGTGAGCGACTGGACGCGCTCGCAGACCGCGAGGCGCTCGCGCGCCAGCTTGCGATCGCCGCAACCGACCCGCTGACGGGAGCACGCGCGTCTGCCGACGCAGCCCAAGCCAGCGAGCTCGCGGTCGCCGTCGCCGAGCAGAAGCGCGCCGACGCCGACGCCCTGACCGGCGTGCTGCGCCGCCGAGCAGGACTCGCGGCGCTGCAGCGAGAGCTCGACCGGGCATGTCGCACGGGCAGCGCGCTGACCGCCGTCGTCGTCGATGTCGACGACGGCGACCCTGTCGACGACGACCAGGGTCGTCGCACCGAGGACACGCTGGCGCACAGCGTCGCGCTGCTCTCCAATGTGCGCTCGTATGACCTGGTCATCCGCGTCAGCGGCGACGCGGTTGCCTGCGTGCTGTGCGGGGGGACGATCGCCAACGCCCGCACACGCTTCGGCGCCGTCCAGCAGACGCTCACCCAAGCGGGCGTCACGACCGCGATCGGCTACGCCGAGCTCGCCACCGACGACACGCCGACAACGCTCGTCGACCGCGCCTACGCCGATCTGATCCGCACACCCGCGACCACCGCGGTATCGAGCCCAACGCTGCCGACAACGCCATCAACGTAGACATCGACATCAAGGCCGCTCCCGCCACGCAGTTCACTCGGCGCGCGGAGCAACCCCGATTTCAGCCTGCGCTTGGCGAGCGCGCCATGACGACCGACCTGAGAAGCCGCGGCTCGCGGGATCGGCGCATGCGCGAAGAACGCGCGCTGTTTGCGCGCCTCGCGACGGGCGACGACACGCTCGCTCGTGATCTGCTGATCGAGCGGTACCTGCCGCTGGCACGATCCGTTGCGCTGCGCTACCGACGTTCGGGTGAGCCGCTTGATGATCTGCTGCAGGTTGCATCGCTGGGGCTGATCAAGGCGATCGACCGCTTCGACCTGGACCGCAAGATGCAGTTCTCCACCTACGCGGTGCCGACGATCCTCGGTGAGATCAAGCGCTACTTCCGCGACCGCACCTGGGCCGTCCACGTCCCGCGCCCCCTGCAGGAGCTCTCGCTACGCGTCGAGCGCGCCGTCGGCGACCTGGCCGAGGAGTTGAGCCGCCCGCCCTCCGTCGCGGAGATCACCGCGGCCGTCGGCGGCAGTGAGGCAAACGTCCTGGAGGCACTGCAGGCCGGCGCTGCCCACCGCGCGCTCTCCTTCGACGCGCCCGGCGGCACCAACGACGGCGTCCTCACGCTCGCCGACTCGGTGGGTATCGACGAGCACGGCTTTGATCGAGCCGAGGACCGCGCGACGCTCGCCACGCTGCTGGCGACAGCCACCTCGCGCGAGCGCGAGGTGTTGCGCCTGCGCTTTGAGCAGGACATGACGCAATCCGAGATCGGCGCGATCATCGGAGTCGGTCAGATGCAGGTCTCGCGGATCATCCGCCAGGCACTCGAGCGCATACGTCTCGCTACGGCCCTGCGTCGGCTCTCGCCGTAAGCGGCGAAGCGGTCAGAAGCCCGTAGCCCCATTCGGCTCGGGTGTGGCACTCGGCGCCTCGCGCTCGCGCGTGGCGCCGAGTGCGGCCGCGGCTAGTCGCCGATGCGCTGGTCGGCAGCCTGGAGCACGCCGGCGCGGGCCTTGTGCTCGCGCTCGTAGGCGCGAACGGACGTGGCCGTGTCCTCATCGGCCTCGCGAATGGCCGTGGCGATGTCCTCGGCGCTCTGCTCGTCGTAGCCGGACCAGGGCTCGTCTCCGGTCAGCTTGGCGATCGTGTCCGTGATCGTCGCGCGGTCCTCGTGCTTGCGCTCGTAGGCATCGATCATGCGCAGCTCGCGCTGGCTGAGGCCCTTGAGCCTCGCCGCGATGTCGGCAGCGGTCTGCTTGTCGTAGTCCTTGATCGGCAGGTCCTGCTCGGTGGCCATGGCGCCGGTGATGACACCCTCGATGGCTGCGACTCCCGGGAACTTGCGGGCTTTGTCGGCAATGCTCATGTGGTTCTCCTTGAGTGGATGGCGAAGCGCCAGCGGACGCTGGGCGTTCGTGACCTGCGGGTTCTGGTGCGACGTGCGCGGGTGATCCGACTAGGCGTTGGCGAGCTCGCGCTCGGCCGCCTTCAGGACGCTGGCGCGGTTCTTGTGGCTGCGCTCGTAGGAGCGGACCTGCCGAGCGCGCTCGTCGTCGGCCTCGGAGAGGACGGCCTGCACCTCGCCGGCGGTCAGCTCATCATAACCAGCCCACGGCTCGTCGCCGCGGAGGGAGGTGATACGGCCCAGGATCGTGGTCCGGTTCTGGTTCTTGCGCTCGTAGGAGTCGATCTTGGCCAGGTCGAACGAGGGGTCGCCCTTGACCTCGGCGCGAACGACCGCGTCCGCGAGCTTGGGGATCTCACGCAGGACGCGCTGGAGCATCTGCTCCTCGTCGGCACGGACCGATGCGGCCAGCTTGGCCGTCTGCTCGTCTCCGACGGCGCCGGCCAGGCGCTCGATCGCCGTATAGGTCGCGATCTCCAGCGCCTCCGACGCGTAGGCATCCTTGGCGTTCTTGAGCACCTTCTCCTCGCCGCCGGAGCCGCGCAGCAGGTGCAACGGCGTCTTGCCAAGTGCCAGTGCCTGCCCGACGACGCTCTGCACGGTGCCCACGGCAGCCGTCAGCGGATTGCCGCCGTGTCCCAGCTCGCACAGACGCTCACCAACGCGAGCAGCGTGGTCCCGCGTCTGGCCAAGATGCTGCTCCAAGGCCGTGCGATAGGTGCCGCGGGGCGTCATGGCGATCTGCGACTGCAACACGCGCACCAGCGCGTGCTCGCTGGCCTGGGCCTCACCGAGATACTGCACGATCTTCTTCTGAGAAGCGTTCATCCGGACGTCCAATCGAAGTAGAGATTCCCCGGGACGGCGAGACCGGAGAGCGAAGTGAGGACGCGGCGGGAGCAAGGCGGACGCCAAGCCGTCCTTCAGGGGGTTAACCGTCGCAGCGAAAGGCAAACGCCTGTTCAAGCCTGTGTGCGCTCACCCACACATGGAGGGAGCGGGGTGCTCGGGCCAGGTCGCGCTCACACCGGCGCGCCGAACGGGGACTCGGTCAGCCATTGGGTGAGCTCCGCGGCGGGGCATGGGCGGCTGAAGAAGTAGCCCTGGGCGCTGTCGCATCCGTACTCGACGAGCATGTCCAGCGCGATCTCGTCCTCGACGCCC
>Ga0136617_10001088_pt1 | contig 23735 bp, 25 predicted proteins | sample AntDrymUQ3222106_2_FD_129672 | JGI IMG/M metagenome (GOLD analysis project Ga0136617, IMG submission 129672) | Polar desert sand microbial communities from Dry Valleys, Antarctica - metaG UQ322 (21.06) | ecosystem: Environmental > Terrestrial > Soil > Desert | place: Antarctica: Dry Valley...
CCAAAGTCTCCTTGATCTCGTCGTCCTCGACGATCCGCAGCTCGTCGAGGTCGACGAGGAACATCCGCCCCGGCTCGAGGCGGCCCTTGCGGACGACACTCGCCGGGTCGAGCTCGAGGACACCGACCTCCGAGGCGAGCACGACGAGCCCGTCGTCGGTGACCCAGTACCGGGAGGGCCGCAGGCCGTTGCGGTCGAGCACCGCGCCGATCTGGGTACCGTCGGTGAAGACGACACAGGCCGGGCCGTCCCACGGCTCCATCAGCGCCGAGTGGAACTCGTAGAAGGCACGTCGCGCCTGGTCCATCTCGGCGTGGTTCTCCCAGGCCTCTGGGATCATCATCAAGACGGAGTGCGGCAACGACCTGCCACCGAGGTGCAGCATCTCCAACACCTCGTCGAACGTCGCGGAGTCGGATGCGTCCGGCGTACAGATGGGGAAGATCCGGCTCAGATCCCCGTTGAAGAGATCGCTGTCGAGCATGGCCTCGCGCGCACGCATCCAGTTGCGGTTGCCGCGGACGGTGTTGATCTCACCGTTGTGCGCGATGAAGCGGTACGGGTGTGCCAGCGGCCACGACGGAAACGTGTTGGTCGAGAACCGGGAGTGGACGACGGCCAACGTGGACGTGACGCGCTCGTCGGTCAGGTCGGGGAAGAACTGGTCGAGCTGGGCGGTGGTCAGCATGCCCTTGTAGCAGACCGTCCGCGAGGACAGCGACGGGAAGTAGACCCCGGTCTCGTGCTCGGCGCGCTTTCGCAGCACGAAGGCCATCCGCTCGAGACCCATCCCGATGACCCGGCCACCGGTAGCGGAGACGAACAGCTGCTCGAACGTCGGCATACAGCCTCGCGCGGTGGCACCCAGCAGCTCCGGACGGGTCGGAACGGACCGCCAGCCGACGACGTGCAGGCCTTCGTCGGCAGCAATGTCGGCAATGGTCGCCTTCGCCTTCGCGACATCGTCCGGATCGCTCGGGAGGAATGCCATTCCCACCGCGTATCGCAGCGCCGACGGCAGTGCGAAGTCGCAGACTGCCCGCAAGAACTCGTCCGGGATGCCGATGATGATGCCGGCGCCGTCCCCGGAGTCCGGCTCGGCGCCGGACGCTCCGCGGTGGTCGAGGTTGTGCAGTGCAGTCAGACCCTTGGCGACGATGTCGTGCGAGGCGACCCCGATCAGCGTCGCCACGAAGGCGACACCGCACGCATCATGCTCGTGCCGCCCGTCGTAGAGCCCCTGGGGCGCAGGCCCTTGCTGCTGAGGGATCGCTGGCATGGGCAGAGCTCCCGTCGTCTTGACCTGCCTGGCAGGAGGCTGAGGTGCTGTCTGACTGCGTGCGGGACGACGTTGGCCCAGATGTTTCGGTGAGACTACACGAGGATTTCCGGGCCGTTCTCAGCGCGCTCCGAGCCCTGAGACGGCACATCGTCGCGCTCATCCCAGCCCGGCACCGACCAGGTCCCCCACGACGTACGTCAACCCGGCGGCCAGCCCTCCGAGCACGAGCTGCCGCAGTCCGCCGTACCACCACGTGCGCGTGGTCACCGACGAGACGACGGCACCGCACGCGAACAGCGCGAGCAGGCTTGCGATCAAGGCAGGCACGATCGTCTCGGCGCCGATCAGGTACGGGAGCACGGGCACGAGCGCGCCCACCGAGAAGGACACGAACGACGACCCGGCAGCCAACACCGGCGACGCCAGGGCGTCGGGATCGACGCCGAGCTCCTCCCGGGCGTGTACCGTGACCGCCCGCTCCGGGTCCTCGTGCACCTGGGCAGCCATCTGCTCGGCCAGCGACCGCTCGATCCCGCGCTCGACGTACATCTGGGCCAGCTCAGCCTGCTCCGCCTCGGCGTTGTCATGGATCTCACGGCGTTCGACGGCGATCTCGCGCTCGGCGTACTCGGACTGACTCGCGACGGACGTGTACTCACCGGCGGCCATCGAGAAGGCGCCGGCGGCGAGACCGGCGAGTCCGGCTAGCACCACCAGCTTCGAGTCGTCTCCGCCGGTCCCGCCGACGACGCCCGCGATCAGCGCGAAGTTGGAGACCAGTCCGTCCATGGCCCCGAAGACGGCCGGCCGCAGCCACCCGCCGATGACGTCGGGATGTTCGTGCCCGATCTCGGCTGCCGTCCGAGCATCCGCTCCTGGCGAAGGATCGTCCATCGGCCCATTGTCGGGCGCGACGGTGTGGAAGGTCTGGTCAGGCGAGCCTTACCCGCTGCTGCGGGGTACGCACGCTCAGCCGTAGACGGTGAGGTGGACGTGGTCGTAGTGGTTGGCGGTCGTCGAACCGCGGTCTTCCATCGACTCCCACGCCATGCTGTAGGTGGCCCAGATCCGTTGGTACCAGATGATCTCGGAGATCCCGAGCTCTGCGTGGTTGGCGATCGCCCAGGCGGCGATCTGGTCGCCGAGCGCCTGGTCGGTCGTCATCAGATCGAGGGCCTGACCGGACCCGTGCGCACCGCCGTCCCCGGGGCGCAGGCCCCCGACCGAACTGAGCTGCGGGAAGGCCGCGCACACGGCTCGGTACACCTCGACCGTGTCGGCAGTGAGGCCGCTCTCGATGCCGGTGCCGAGGTGACAGGGCGCTGCGGAGGTCGGCTCGTCGGGGACGATGCGGTCTGAGTCCGGGTCCGAGTCCGAGTCCGAGTCCGGGACAGGGTCCGGGTCCGGGAGCGGTTCCGGGTCCTGAGTCGGGTTCGGCACTGGGTCAAGCACTGGGTCCGGGGCTGGATCGGTCGAGCTGAGGTAGGCCTCGTCCACCCACCGCGGCATTCCGTCCAAGACGATCTGAGCCCAGCCGCCGACCTCCTGGCCGGTCACGTCGACCTCGACGGCAGTGTCGAGCTGGCCGGTGAGCGAGCTGTGCTCACCCGGACCCGACCAGATGTTCAGCGTCGTCGTCGTCCACTGCTGACCGGTGACGGGGGGCACCGTCATCGCGGCGACGCCGGACTGCCCCGGTGGTGCGACCGGGGACGGCCGCTGCACCGACCGTGACACCTGCTCACCCACACGCTCGTCCAGGTCGACCGAGCCGAGGTCGAGGTCATCCGGATCGACCGACGTCCGCTCGTCGTCGGAGGTGGCCCGGTCGTCGGACGCGGGCTCGGGCCACCAGCTGGCGCCGAGAATGACGGCGAGTACGACGACGGCGGACAGAATCGGGGCGACCACCCGCCGAGGGACAGCGGCGACGCGGCTGCGCAACACGTTCGCCTGGGAGCCGACGCCGGCGTAGCAGCAGGTCAGCGCTTGCCGGGAGATGATGGCGTGGCGACGAGGGCCCTTGTGTCGGGCAGAGGCCACGAACGATCACCGATCCAGTGGAGACAACGCAACGAAAAAATGACGACGACGAACGAGTGAACCACACTGACCACCGAGACGTCATCTCGACTCCGCCCTGGCCTGAGCGTGACCCACGTCTCCCCACCCGCGTGTCCCGTGTCAGCCCGTGACCGTCAGGTCTGCTCGCCGCTGCGCCTTGCCGCGGCCGCGTCGGGGGCGTTGTCGGGCGGGCTGACTGAGCCGTCCGGGTCGTCGCCGGCGTCGTCAGGATCTGCGGAGTCGGACTCAGTCAGCTCGTCGGCGTCGAGTTCGTCCGCGTCTTCGGACTCGTCGGACTCGTCGGCGAGCGTGAAGTCCACGACCTCCTCGCGGCCGGGGCGTCGGCGACCGACCACGACGAAGTACACCGCAGCCAGCACGAAGACCACGACCGAGGTAAACACGTTGAGCCGGATGCCGAAGAAGTCGTTGGCGGTGTCGACCCGCAACGTCTCGATCAGGCCACGCCCGACGGTGTAGGCCATGACGTAGACGGCGAACGCACGCCCATGGCCGAGCCGGTACCTGCGGTCGACCCAGATGACCAGCGCGGCCACCCCGACGCACCACAGCAACTCGTACAAGAACGTGGGGTGGAACGTCTCCGACGTCTGCATCGACAGCGGCAGGGACCCGCGGTGCTCGGCGTCGATCTCCAGGCCCCAGGGCAAGTCGGTGGGCCGGCCGTACAGCTCCTGGTTGAACCAGTTCCCCACCCGGCCGATCGCCTGGGCCAACACGATGCCCGGCGCCAACGCGTCGGCGTACGCACCGAAGCTCAGCCCGTTGCGTCGGCATCCGATGTACGCGCCCAGTGCCCCGAGCGCGATCGCACCCCAGATCCCGAGGCCGCCACGCCAGATGTACAACGCGGTGACCGGGTTCGCGCCCTCGCTGAAGTAGAGCTCTGGGTCGGTGAGCACGTGGTAGATCCGCCCCCCGACCAGTCCGAACGGCACGGCCCAGACGGCCACGTCACCGACGCTCCCGCTGCGGCCTCCACGCTGAACCCAGCGACGGTCGCCCACCCAGACGGCCACCACGATGCCGAGGATGATGCACAGAGCATAGCCCCGGATCGGAAGCGGACCGATGTTCCAGACACCGTCGCTCGGGCTCGGGATGGACGCCAGCGGCACGACGAGACTCGAGGCGATATTCATGGCGTGAGCAACCTACCTGCACACCGGTCGGGTTCAGGACCCCACCGCGCCGTCACGAAGCGAGAGCGACGATGTCGTCGACCAGATCGGGCACCGACGTGCCTTCGGTCCACAGCACGGGAGCCTCGTCACCCCGGAATCCGACGATCTGGGCGCCGTGGGCGACCTCGTACCCCCCGCTGGGCAAGCGCTTGCGTCCCTCGATGGCAACACCCATGGCGTCGGCTGCCTCGACGATCGTGTCGATGTCACCGGTGAGGCCGACGTAGTCGGTGTCGTATCGGTCGAGGTACTCCCGCAACGCCTCGGGGGTGTCGCGGGCGGGGTCGCTGGTGATGAACACCAGCTGCGTCTGGTCGCGGACGTCGTCAGGAAGCTGCACGAGGGCCGAGGTGATGTCGCTCATCACCAGCTGGCACACGTCGGGGCAGTGCGTGTAACCGAAGAAGACCAGGGTCACGGGGTACCCGGTGTCGGTTTCGAGGTCGAAGTCGCGGCCGTTCGTCGAGGTCAAGGTGACGTCGGGCATGCGGTACGGCGCCGCGGGCTCGGCGCCGCGGTACGCGCCTTCGTCGACACCCGACACGATCACGCCGCCCGGGTTGTCGGGAACTGGCTGGGTCTCGTCGGTACACCCCGCCAGGGCGAGACAGAGTGCCGCCACCAGCGCAGGCAGCGTCCGCGAAGGAGGCGACAGCGCGGCAGCGAACGGGGCAGGAAGTCGCAGGGTCATCGGTGGGTACAACTTCGACGCGGCGCTCAGCGTTCCCCGGAGTGACCGGTTCCCACCGGGGAGCCGGATGCACGGGGTCCGCCAGGCTCCCCGCGAACCCCACGGGCGAGATCAGCGGTGAGCTGCTGTACCGCTCGCACCGCACTAGTCGGCTCGGGAGCGTCGAATGCCGCGCGCACGAGAGCACTGCCGACGATCACGGCGTCGGCGTACTCGGCGACAGCAGCGGCTTGACGTCCGTCGGACACGCCGAGCCCGACGCCGATCGGCAGCTCGGTCACCTGGCGGGTGCGTGACACCAGCTCTGGCGCGGCCGAGCTGGTCTGGTCGCGCGCGCCGGTCACACCCATGACGGCGGTGGCATACACGAAGCCTCGACAGTGCGACGCCGTCATCGCGAGCCGCTCGCGGGTCGACGACGGCGCGACCAGGAAGACCTTGTCGAGGTCGTGCTTGTCGGCAGCCACCACCCATTCGTCGGCCTCGTCGGGGATCAGGTCGGGCGTGATGAGTCCCGCTCCCCCGACCCCGGCCAAAGCGACGGCGAACCGCTCGACGCCGTAGCGCTCGACTGGATTCCAGTACGTCATCACCAGCGTCGGCACGTGGGCAGCGGCGGCCTCGACCACGTCGAACACGTCGTCGATACGGGTGCCGGCAGCCAGCGCGATGTCGGCGGCGGCCTGGATCGTGGGGCCGTCCATCACCGGGTCGGAGTACGGCAGCCCGACCTCGACCACGTCGACCCCGCCGTCCACCATCGCCTCGATCAGGTCGATCGAGCCCTGCACGCTCGGGAAGCCGGCAGGCAGGTAGCCGATGAGGGCGCTGCGACCGTCGTGGCGAGCTGCCTCGATCGCCGCCCGGACCTGGCTCACGCAGGCCCCTCGGCCGGCCCGGCCGCGCCGTCGACCGGCTCGAAAAGGTCGAACCAGTGCGCTGCCGTCTCCATGTCCTTGTCGCCACGCCCGGACAGGCAGATCACGATCGTGGCGTCGGGGCCGAGCTCGGCCGCGACGTCGTACGCCCCGGCGACGGCATGGCAGCTCTCGATGGCCGCGAGGATGCCCTCGGTGCGCGCCAGCGTGAGCATGGCCTCCATCGCCTGCCGGTCGGTGATCGGCCGGTACGAGGCCCGGCCGGTGTGGGCGAGCCAGGCGTGCTCCGGGCCGACCCCGGGATAGTCGAGCCCGGCTGAGATCGAGTGCGACTCGAGTGTCTGTCCGTCGTCGTTCTGCAGCAAGTACGAGCGGGTGCCGTGCAGCACCCCCACGTCGCCGGCGCTGATGGTCGCAGCGTGCCGCCCGGTGTCCACACCGTCGCCGCCGGCCTCGAGGCCGACCAGCCCCACCCCGGCGTCATCGACGAACGCAGTGAACATGCCGATCGCGTTCGACCCGCCGCCGACGCAGGCGAGCACGGCATCGGGCAACCCGCCGAGCAGCTCGAGCGACTGGGCCCGGGTCTCGTCCCCGATGCCCCGGGTGAAACTGCGCACCATGGCCGGGAACGGGTGCGGGCCGGCTGCGGTGCCGAACAGGTACGCGGTGTGGTCGACTGTGGCGACCCATTCGCGCAGCGCTTCGTTGATGGCGTCCTTGAGGGTGCGGCTTCCGGTCTTCACCGAGACGACCTCGGCGCCGAGCATCTTCATCCGCGCAACGTTCAGCGCCTGCCGTTCGGTGTCGACCTCGCCCATGTAGACCCGGCACTCGAGTCCGAGGTACGCAGCCACGGTGGCTGAGGCGACGCCGTGCTGGCCGGCCCCGGTCTCGGCGATGACCCGCTTCTTGCCCATCCGCTGGGTCAGCAGCGCCTGTCCGAGCACGTTGCGGATCTTGTGCGCACCGGTGTGGTTGAGGTCCTCGCGCTTCAGCAGCACCCGGCAGCCCACCACCTCGCTGAGCTGGGTGGCGTCGTACAACAGACTCGGTACGCCGGCGTACTCGTGCAGCAGGCGTTCGAGCTCGGCGACGAACGACGGATCGGCCATCGCGTCGAGCCAGCTGCGTTCGAGCTCGTCGAGTGGGGCGATCAGCGCCTCCGGCATGAACCTGCCGCCGAACTGACCGAAGTGACCGCGGTCGTCGGGAAGGCTGGTCGGACCGGCGATGGCGTCGGCAGGCGCGGGGGTGGAGTCGGATTCGTGGGAGTCGGTCGCCATCTCAGTGCCTTTGCCGCAGGGCCGGATGAGCACCGGCCGCGACCAAGTCGGACACCGCCGTCCGGGGATCCTTGCCGGTCACCAAGCTCTCACCGACGAGGACGACGTCGGCACCGGCCTGGGCGTACTCGAGGACGTCGTGCGGGCCGCGGACCCCTGACTCGGCCACCCTGACGACGCCGTCGGGCAGCGTTGGGGCGAGCCGGCCGAACGTCGTACGGTCGACCTCGAGCGTCTTGAGGTTGCGCGCGTTGACGCCGATCAGGTCGGCGTCCGCGTGGAGGGCACGCACGACCTCGACCTCGTCATGGACCTCCACCAGCGGGGTGAGTCCGATCGAGCGGGCCCGGTCGACCAGGCCGCCCAGCTCGTTGTCGTCGAGGGCCGCAACGATCAGCAGCGCCAGGTCAGCGCCGGCGGCTCGCGCCTCCCACAGCTGATAGCTGGTGACGATGAAGTCCTTGCACAGCACCGGGATGTCGACCGCAGCGCGCACGGCGCGCAGGTCGTCCAGCGTGCCGCCGAAGCGTCGCTGCTCGGTGAGGACGCTGATCACGGCGGCACCGCCCGCCTCGTAGTCGGCGGCCAGTGACGCGGGGTCGGTGATGGAGGCGAGCGAACCCCTGCTCGGACTGGCGCGCTTGACCTCGGCGATGACCGAGACGCCCCTTGCGCGTAGCCGCGGCATCGGGTCGAGAGCGGCATCGCGCCGGTCGGCGAGCTGCTTGAGGTCGTCGAGACTCACCAGCTCCTGGCGCGTGGCGAGGTCCTGCCGGACGCCAGCGATGATCTCGTCGAGGACCGTCATCGTCAGGTGTCCCCCGAGCCCATTGCCTGCATGACTTTTGCGAGCACCGGAGACAGCAGCATCACGACCACACCCACCCAGAACATCGGCCAGTTGTCGAGCACGAGACCGGCGGCCATGACGCACATCGCCAGCAAGCAGACCACGACGGCAGTCCAGGCAGCTGGAGTGGATCCATGGTTCGCCATGCAGGTAGCTCCTCTCGACCGACCCATTGTGACCCGTTGCCCGCCGCGACGCCGCCTCGGGTCGTCGTTGTCACGGATGTCGGGTCGGGTCGCGGCCTTCGTCGAGGGCACGCCAGGCCTCGGTCTCGCTGAGGTCTTCGCCGACCGTTCCGGTCGCCCCTTGCGCGGAGCTCGGCTCGGGTCTGGGCACGGCAGCCGTCGCTACCGGTGCCTCGTACCGCGAACCCATCGACACCCAGCCACCCCCGAACCACGCCACCGACGCACCTGCCGCCAGGCACACCAGCGCCCCGATCAGGCTGACCCACCGCCAGGGTTCGGTGGCGGTGCTGTAGTCGCCGCCCGCCCAGCCGACGGCGCTCAACCCGGATTCCAGCCGATCGGTTGCCGCGGACGCGCGCACAGCGGCCACGACGACCGTCGCCGACGCCACGACGACGACGACTCCGACCACTCGACGGACGACGCCCCGGGTGGCGAGCACTGCGCCGAAGGCTGCCAGCAGGACTACCCCGAGCGCGCCAGCGAGCGGGGCCACCTCGGCGCCGCTGACGCTCGCCTCCAGCAGCGGATTGCCCGCTTGCCGCGCCGTGGCCGAGACCCAGGGGCGCGCGACGCCGAGCGCCACCGCGGCGGCACCGAGAAGACCGGCAGCCACCGTCAGGGCGTAGCCACGGGTGCCGTTCATCCGGCCATTGTCGCTGACTGGTCTGAGGAAGCCGGAGCCATGGGCATTCGCCGACCGCTCACGTGAAGCAGGTCGGTGCACCGGTGTGGCAGGCCGGGCCGGTCTGGTCGACCACGAGGAGCACGGTGTCGCCGTCGCAGTCGAGCCGGACGTCCTGGACGTCCTGCACGTGCCCGGACGTCTCACCTTTGACCCATAGCTGTTGTCGGCTGCGACTCCAGTACGTCCCGCGACCGGTGGTGATGCTGAGACGCAGCGCCTCCGCGTTCATCCAGGCAAGCATCAAGACGTCGCAGGTGCTCGCCTCCTGCACGACGACGGGGACCAGGCCTCGTTCGTCGAACCTGGCGCGAGCGACGAAGGCGTCGACGTCCGAGGGCTTGGTGGGCTGGGACACACCACCATTGTCCACGCTGGCGTGGACGGCCTCGGCGACGTCCTGCGTCCTCGATCGCGAGGGTCAGCGCACAGGATGACCGGCTCGGGCGAGCTCCTGCTTGACCTCCCCGATCGTCAGCGTCTCGAAATGGAAGACGGTGGCCGCCAGCACCGCATCGGCACCCGCGTCAACCGCCGGCGGGAAGTGCTCGGCCGCGCCTGCGCCCCCGCTGGCGATCACCGGGATGTCGACCGCCGCGCGTACGGCTGCGATCAGCTCGACGTGGAAGCCTTCCTGCGTGCCGTCGGCGTCCATCGCGTTGAGCAAGATCTCCCCGGCGCCGAGCGCTGCGCCACGCCTCGCCCAGCCGATCGCATCGACCCCGCTGCCCAAGCTGCCGCCATGGGTGGTGACCTCGAACCCCGAGGACGGTCCGAGCTGGCGCCGGGCGTCCACACTCAGCACGAGCACCTGGCGTCCGAACCGATGGGCGATCTCGGCGATCACCTCGGGTCGCTCGAGGGCGGCGGTGTTGACCGCCACCTTGTCGGCGCCGGCCCGCAGCAGCACGTCGACGTCGGCCGCGGACCGCACCCCACCGCCCACCGTGAGCGGGATGAACACCTGCTCGGCGGTGCGTCGTACGACGTCGAGGACGGTGTCTCGGCGATCCTTCGATGCCGTGATGTCGAGGAACGTCAGCTCGTCGGCGCCCTCCGCGTCGTAACGGCGAGCCAGCGCCACCGGGTCGCCGACATCGCGCAGCCCCTCGAAGTTGATCCCCTTGACCACCCGCCCGTCGTCGACGTCGAGGCAAGGGATGACGCGGATCGCGACCGTCATGACGGTGCTGACCGGGCCACGTCGGCGACCGCCGCCAGGGCGTCGGCGAGGTCGAAAGCCCCGGTGTACAGCGCCGTACCGACGATCGCCCCTTCGACGCCTTCGTCCACGAGCGCAGCGATCGCCACCAGGTCGTCGATCGTCGAGACGCCTCCGGAGGCGACCACCGGGGCGGGGGTACGACGGCAGACGTCGCGCAGCAGGTCGAGATTCGCGCCCTGGAGCATGCCGTCCTTGGCGACGTCGGTGACGACGTAGCGGGCGCAGCCGTCGGCGTCGAGCCGGGCCAACACGTCGTACAGCTGACCGCCTTCCCGGGTCCAGCCACGCGCGGCCAGCGTCGTGCCACGCACATCGAGTCCGATCGCCACCTGGTCGCCGTGCGCCGCGATCACCGCGCTGCACCAGTCGGGTTCCTCGAGCGCCGCGGTGCCGATATTGACGCGACGGCAACCGGTCGCGAGCGCCGCCGCCAGGGCCTCGTCGTCGCGGATACCGCCGGACATCTCGACGCCGATGTCGAGGGCGCCGACCACGGCCGCCAGCGTCTCGCGGTTGTGGCCGCGCCCGAACGCCGCGTCCAGGTCGACCAGGTGCACCCATTCGGCACCCGCGGCCTGCCAGCGCAGCGCCGCCTCGACGGGGTCACCGAACACCTGCTCGCTGCCCGCCACTCCCTGGACGAGCTGGACGGCCCGGCCGTCGGAGACGTCAACGGCAGGTAGCAGCGCGAGGGTCCTCACGACGCCACCGTAATGCTCCGCAGTCAGCGGTTGAGTGCGGCCAGCACCGGGATCGCGAACAGGCTGGCGACGAACACGGCCAGTCGCAGCCCCCAGTCAGGGGTCGAGACCCAGGTCAGGAACTGCACTGTGAGAAAGCCGAAGACGACGAGCCCCACGGTACGGCGGCGCTTCGCCGCGAGCACGCTGGACGTACGACGGGAGCGGCTCCGGCTCGGACTCGGACGTCGCGGCAACCAGCCGAGGAAGCGGTCTCGCCAGGCAGTGCGCCGTGCGGCAACCCGGTCTCGGCGGTCCCGCTCGGCTGCCGCCGCGGCGGCCGCGACCTCCCGCTCGGCCCGACGACGGGCCCGCTCCTTGCTCACCGGCGCAACCCTAGGGCCCGGCCGACCAGGAACAAGCAGAGCAGGTGCGACGCCCGGGTCCGCAGCCCCACCGCGTCAGGGCAGGCTGGACCCATGACGTCCTTCATTTCCCACACCTCGGTCGACTGCCGCCACGCCTTCGAGCTCTCGGAGTTCTGGAAGCAGGTCGTCGGGTAGTCGACGACCCCGACGATCCCAACGAGGCCGGTGACGACGAGTGCTGGATCCAGCGTCCGGACGGCGGACATGCGGTGCTGTTCATCGAGGTGCCGGAGGCGAAGTCGGCCAAGAACCGGATCCACTTCGACGTCCGGCCCGCCGATGGCCCGCAGCAAGAAGAAGTCGACCGCCTGCTGGCCCTCGGCGCCACCCAGGTCGCTGATCGACGCGACACGTACGGACCGGGGACAGGTTGGGTAACCCTCGCCGACCCCGAAGGCAACGAGTTCTGCGTCCTGCGTAGCCAGGCCGAACGCGACCAGGCGGCCGACTGAGCAGCGACCGCTCCCGGGTGCTCAGAGCATGCTGAGGAAGTCGACGAAGACGTTCGGCTGGTCTACCCCGTCGATCGTGCGGTAGGTGCGCGCGCTGCCATCGTCGTACTCCACCACTACCTGCGTCGTGATCCGGTCGCAGCACTGGTTCTTGGGCATCGGCTCGAGCTCGACGTCGATCAGCTCTGGCTCGGAGGCAGCCTCGAGGATCTGATCCATGTCGGCGTCGGTAAAGCCTTCCGGTGCGATGGTTTCCTCGGCGAAAATGTCCGTCTCCGTGTCGCCCTTGATCCCGCCGGAGCGCTCCACCGTCACTACCTGCGCCTGTTTGCCCTGGTCAGGAGCCTGTTCGGTGGACTCAGTCGGCTCCGTCGTCGTGGGTGTTGTGGTCGAGGCGCCGCCACCGCCGGCGCCGGGATCCTCGCCGCAGCCGGCGGCGACCGAGACGACGACCAGTATCGACACGGTGCAGGTCACGAGGCGCTTCACACGTTGAGTCATAACACTTGGACCCAGTTACGCAGCAGTTCGGCTCCCGCATCGCCGGACTTTTCTGGATGGAACTGGGTGGCCCACAACGGACCGTTCTCGACCGCCGAGACGAACCGGTCCTGTTCGTGGGTTGTCCACGACACCAACGGTGCCGTGGTCCGGCCGTGGGTGACCAGCTGCCATCGACGTACGGCGTACGAGTGGACGAAGTAGAAGTGCTCACCTTCCACTCCCGCGAACAGTTGCGAACCCGGCGGTGCGTCGACGGTGTTCCACCCGATGTGCGGAACGACTTGCGCTGCGAGCCGCTCGACGGTGCCGGGCCACTCCCCGCAACCCTGCGTGCTGACGCCGTGCTCGACGCCGTGCTCGAACAGCACCTGGTGGCCGACGCAGATGCCCAGCACCGGTCGCCCACCGGCCAGCCGACGCCCGATCAGCTCCGGGCCACGCTGTCTCGCCAGCCCTTCCATACAGGCTGCGAACGCTCCGACCCCAGGCACCACGAGGCCGTCGGCCTGGCACGCGGCGTCGTAGTGGCTGGTCACCTCGACATCGGCACCAGCACGCGCCAGTGCACGCTCGGCAGAACGCAGGTTGCCCGACCCGTAGTCGAACAGCACGACTCGAGGCTGAGGACTCAAAGAGCTCCCTTGGTGCTGGGTATCGAGGTCTCGCGCGGGTCGTACGCGACGGCGTCGCGCAGGGCTCGCGCCACCGCCTTGTACTGAGCCTCCACGATGTGGTGCGGATCACGGCCCTCCAGCACGCGTACGTGCAACGCGATCGACGCCCGCGCACTGATGGTCTCGAGCACGTGCCGGGTCAGCGATCCGGTATAGGGCGGGGTGCCGATGGCGACGTAGACCTGAGCGTCTGGTTCGCCTGTGTGCGAGCAGTAGGCCCGGCCGCTGACGTCGACCGCGCACTGCACCAGAGCCTCGTCGAGCGGCACCAGCGCGTCGCCGAAGCGGCGGATGCCGACCTTGTCGCCCAGCGCCTCCTGCAATGCGTCACCGAAGGCGATGGCGACGTCCTCGACGGTGTGGTGCGCGTCGACCTCGACGTCACCGGTGGCCTGGACGGTCAGATCGATCAACGAGTGCCGGGACAACGCCGTGAGCATGTGGTCGTAAAAGGGCACGCCGGTGCTGACGTCGTGGCGGCCGGTGCCGTCGAGGTCGACCTCTACCAGCACTTTCGACTCTGATGTCTCCCGCTCGACCCGGGCGGTGCGTGTCGCTGTCATCTGTCAGCCTCCTCGTCGATGGAGCGCACTGCCTCGTTCAGCGCCTGTCTGAACACCATCATCTCGTCCGGGGTGCCGATCGAGACCCGCAGCCAGCCTTCGGGGCCGACTTCGCGGACGAGCACGTCTCGGTCGAGCAGCCGTTGCCAGATCTCGTGCCGGCGCTCGAACCGACCGAACAGCACGAAGTTGGCGTCGCTGTCCGCCACGTCGAAGCCCTCCGCGCGCAGCCAGGCGGCGGTCGCATCCCGCTCCTGCCGCAGCGCCTCGACCTGAGCCAGCAGCGTGTCGGCGTGAGCCAGCGCGACCCGCGCCACCGTCTGGGTCAGGCTCGACAGGTGGTACGGCAGCCGGACCACCCGCAGCACGTCGATCACGTCGGCGCTGGAGGCCACGTAGCCGAGCCGGCCACCAGCGAAGGCGAAGGCCTTCGACATCGTCCGGGTGACCGCAAGGTGGCCGAAGTCGTCCAGCAGGGACAGCGCCGAGGGCGTGCCGTCTCTGCGGAACTCGGCGTACGCCTCGTCCACGACGAACACGGCCCCGACCTCGCGGGTCGCCTCGCACAGGCGCTCCACGGTGTCGAGCGGAAGCGCCGTACCCGTCGGGTTGTTCGGCGACGCCACCAAGACCACACTCGGCCGCTCGGACAGCACCGCGGCGGTCGCGGCGTCGGCGTCGAGGGTGAAATCGGCCGACCTCTCGACCGCGAGGTACTCGGTGCTGGTGTCACGAGCGTACTGCGGATACATGGAGTACGTCGGATCGAACGACATCACTCGCCGACCGGGGCCACCGAAAGCCTGGAGGATCTGCACCATGACCTCGTTGGACCCGTTGGCCGCCCAGACCCGGTCGGCGCCGAGGCCGTGGCCGAGGTAGGCCGCCAGGTCTGTGCGCAGCGCACTGGCCTCGCGGTCGGGGTAGCGGTTCAACCCGCTCGCCCCGACGGCTACCGCCGCCGCCATGGCCTCGCTCACCTGGGGAGGGGGTGGATACGGGTTCTCGTTCACGTTCAGCAAGACCGCGGCATCGATCTGGGGCGCACCGTAGGGCCGCTCACCGACGAGCTCAGGGCGCACCGGCAAATTGGGCGGGTTTATCACGGCCGTCCGATGCCGGTGTCGCCGACGCGGACGCGCACAGCGGCGGCGTGCCCCGGCAGGTCCTCAGCCTCGGCCAGCGTCACGACGTCATGCGCCACATCGTCAAGAGCCTCCAGGGTGTAGTCGACAACCTGGATCGTCTTGAGGAACGCCCGGACCGACAGCCCGGAGGAGTGACAGGCACAGCCGCCGGTCGGCAGAACGTGGTTGGACCCTGCGCAGTAGTCACCGAGCGACACCGGGGCGAATGGCCCGACGAACACCGCCCCTGCGTTACGAATCCGCCCCGCACGCTCGGCGGCGTCGACAGTCTGGATCTCGAGGTGCTCGGCGGCGTAGACGTTCACGAACTCCTCGCCCTGGTCGAGGTCGTCGACCAAGACGATTGCGGACTGGGCGCCGGTCAACGCCTCGCGCACGCGGTCGGCGTGCTTGGTCGACGCGACCTGCACCTCGAGCTCGGACTTGACGTCCTCGGCAAGGGCTGGCGAGTCGGTGACGAGCAGGGCAGCCGCCAGGACGTCGTGCTCGGCCTGGCTGAGCAGGTCGGCGGCGACGTACGCCGGGTCGGCGGACGCGTCGGCCAGGACGGCGATCTCGGTCGGACCAGCCTCAGAGTCGATGCCGACCACACCACGCAGCAGCCGTTTGGCGGCCACGCCGTACACGTTGGCCGGACCGGTAACGAAGTCGACCGGGTTGCAGACGTCGTCATCGTGCGTGTAGCCGTAGGCGAACATCGCGATCGCGCCCGCGCCGCCGGCGGCGTACACCTCGTCGACACCGAGCATGGCGCAGGCCGCAAGGATCGTCGGGTGCGGAAGGCCCCCGTGCTCGCGCTGCGCCGGGCTGGCCAACGCGATCGACGACACGCCCGCGACCTGCGCGGGTACGACGTTCATCAGTACCGAGGAAACCAGTGGAGCCTTGGCCGCCGGCACGTACAGGCCAACCCGTCCGACCGGGACGTTGCGTTGCACGACCGTACCGCCGGCGCTGACCTGGGTGACGACATCGGTCGGCAGCTCGGCGAGCGAGGTCGCCCGGAGCCGCAGGATGGACTCCTCCAGGCTGGTTCGCAAGGTCGGATCGAGCTGCTCGACCGCGGTGCTCAGGGCAACACGCGGCACGCGCACCCGATCGATCTCGACTCCGTCGAGGACCTGGGCTTGCCGGACGAGCTCGTCGTGACCGTGCAGCCGGACGGCCTCGCACAGCGGTGCCACCTCCGCCACCGCGGACGCGACGCCGAACTCCGCCCGAGGCACGAGGGTGCGGAAGTCGACATGCCTGCCGGCTGTCGGCTGCCCCAGCTCGTCACGGTCCGTACGCACGTCGATCAGGCGCATCATGGGCACCAGTCTAGGAGCCGGGCGGGTGGCGCTCCGCGCGACGAGCACTCGGTGGACCGGGTCGGTTCGACCAGTAAGTCTCGGCGGCGCGCGGTGTTAGGTTCGACCCGTGCCGGACCCGCTGCCGCTGTTCCCCCTGAACACCGTGCTCTTCCCGGGGATCGTGATGCCGCTGCACATCTTCGAAGATCGCTACCGGATGCTGGTCCGCGACCTCATCGCCTTGCCCGCAGATGCCTCCCGTGAGTTCGGCGTCGTGGCGATCAAAGTCGGCTTCGAGGTCGGTGCCCGCGGCGTCCACACCATCCAGCGGACCGGCTGCGCCGCCCTGGTCACCGAGGTGACGGCAAACCCCGACGGCACCTTCGAGATCGTGGTCGTCGGCCGGCGCCGGTTCCACGTCGAGAGCATCGACCCCTCGGAGGAGTACCTCAGGGCCGAGGTCGAGTGGCTTCCGGACGAGCCCGGTGGCGACGGCCCGGGTGACGCGGACGACGCTGCCGAGCGCGCGCGGGACATGTTCGACGTCTACCGCGACACCGTCACCGAGCTCCGCGGCGAGGATGTGCTGGACGGGGCGACCCCCAGCGACCCGGTCGACCTGTCGTACACACTGGCTGCCGCGCTCGTCCTCGGCCTGTATGAGCGGCAGAGCATGCTGGAGGCCCCTGACGTGCTGAGCCGTCTGCTGCTCGGCACCCACCTGATGCGCTCGGAGCTTCGGGCGATGGCCGCGGTGCCGTCGCTGCCCGCCACCTCGATGGCACGCACCCAATGGTCCCCGAACTGAGGCTACGGTCACGGCCCGTCGACGGCATCGAGCCCGGAAGCCCGCGGCTGATTGCGGCGCGGGCCTCCGGGCTCGTTGCGGGTGACTCGAGAACGCCGGTCAGTCGTTGACTGACATCCGTAGCGTCGAGATCGCGTAGTCGCCCTCGGTGTCCGACGTGATACCGAACGCCTCGATAGGCGTGACGTTCTCGATCGCTTCCTGGTTCTCGCCATCTTGCTGCATCGCCTCGACGATCTGCGGCTCGATGGAGTCGAAGTTGAAGTACAAGACGAACTCCTTGCCCTGCGCGTCCTCGATCACCGAGGTGAAGGCGTCGGAGTCACCGAGTCCGCCGTCCTCCGACAGCTTGTCGGCGTAGTCGTCGTTGCTGGCGAGCACCATCCCGTCGTCGAGATCCTTCTTCGAGACCGGCATTTCCTCCGTACCCGACTCCTGCTGGATCAGGCCGACGACCTTGTCGTAGATGGCGTTGAGCTCGTCGGGGTCGTTGGTGAACCGGACACCGACGTTGACCTGGGTGGGGTCCTCGGACGAGATCGCGTCCGCGGTCAGCCCCTCGGAGTCGAGCGCCATCATGATGTTGTCACCGAGCACAGTCCCGAGGTCCTCAGGGAGCACGAGGCCGGTCTCGGCCTCGAAGTCCGCGATCTGCCCCTCGACGTCGACGCCAGCGTTCTTGGCGGCCTCGACGAGCGAGTCGTACGTCTGCGTGATCCGCTCCTCACCGCCGGCGAGCGACACGGCGAAGGCGGTGGACTCGGGCAGGTCGACGATCTTGTTGTCACCCGCGTCGACCGGCTCGTTTTCCCCGAAGACGCTCGCCGCGATCTCCACGCTGTCGCTCTCGAAGCGGACGGTGGCGGCCGCACGCTGGTAGTTCTCGAGCAAGAAGTCGAGGTCGCCGCTTTGCATCTCCGGCGGCGCGAACAATTTCACCGCCTCGTCGATGTCGACCCACAAGGAGGCGAAACCGATGTCACCGATGGAGTCCATGTCGGCCTTGAAGTCGCCGTCGTCGGCGAGGGACCCGGAGTCGACGTCGTCGACGTACGAGTCTGCCTCGTCCTGGGTTTCAGCGACCAGCGCGTAGTCACCGGTGAAGGCGACGCCGTACTCCTCGCCTGCGCATTCAGCGAGCTTCTTCAGGCCATCTTCTGCCGCGTTCTGGTCAGTGACCTCGAGGGAGAACACCCCCGTCGGCTCGTCGCCCTCACCTGGCATGCCGGCGAGCGCGAACTTGTTGCCGAGCCACGGCTCGACGTCGTCGTCGTACGACAGGTCGCACCCCGTCTGTGCGAGCGCCTCCTCGAAGATGTCCTTGCGGATGTCGGAGTCTGGGTCACCGATGTTCGTCTCGTTCTTGAACGCCGGGAAGTGGTTGAGGAACTGCACGGCTTTGACCTTCTGGTCGGCCGCCGGGTCGAGGTCGACGCCCATGTAGAACAACGCATCCGCGGGGATCGCCTGCGCCGCGGCCGGTCCTCCACCCGTGAGGTTGAAGGGGTCGATCTTGTAGACGGCGAACGCGCTACCACCGAGGACCAGGGCCACCACGAGCCCGATCACCAGCGCCTTGGCCCCACGGCCCTTCGACGGCGTCTGATACGGCTGCCCGTAGTCCCCGGGTCCACCCGGTCCACCCGGTCCACCCGGTCCACCCGGTCCACCCGGACCCTGCGGCCCATACCCACCAGGACCACCCGGACCCTGCGGCCCGTACCCGCCAGGACCGCCAGGACCGCCCGGACCGCCAGGACCCTGTGGCCCATAGCCCCCAGGGCCTTGCGGGCCCTGCTGACCTTGTTGGCCGTACCCGCCGCCGTACTCACCCGGACGCTGCGGTGCGGGGCCGTAGCCACCCTGTCCGCCCGGACCGGCAGGTCCCTGAGGCCCGGGTCCATAGCCGGCCGGTCCACCCGGTCCTGATCCTTGCGGACCTTGCGGATTTTGTGGACCGTACCCACTCGGGCCTTGCGGCCCTGGGTAGGGCGTGTTTCCAGACATCTCGTGACCCCCTGGTCGAGAACTGAGGATGTGACGTACTCATGCGTGCATCGGTTGCATGGAGGTGGCGCGAGCCAGGTGCCTGGGTGCATGCGACCCGTCCGCCCGCGTGCTGAGGCTAGCCGAGCACCGGGCCACGGCGCGGATTTTGCCGATTCCTCGGCCAGCCGGCAACCGCGCCGAGCACTCCGATCATGCCGCCGACCGGCCAGCCCAGATAGGCCATGCCGGTGGCGAGGCTGACATCGCTGGCCAGCTGATCGCCGACCTGTCTGCCTTCGAGCTGGGTCTCGTCACCAGTCAGCAGCGCGACGAAGTCGACCGGGTCGTCGGGGCCGAACCAGTGTTCGCCGCACCAGGCGGACGTCAGGGCTGCCGCGGTGCACATGAGGACGACCGCAACGACCGTCACCACTCCGTGCCGGCGACCCAGCAGGCCCGCCACGACACCTAGCGACAATCCCGCAACGAGACCGACCACGAAGAACCACAGCGTGATGGCACTGATGTGGTCGAGGGTCAGCTCGCCTAGGTCGATCCGGTCCCGTTCGAGAGTGGGCGCCGGCGGGTCGGCGAGTCGGATCCACAGCCACCCGGCGGGAACCGCAACGAGTAGCCCTGCAGCCAAGCAGCTCACGATGAACAGGCACCGATGAGCGAAGGAACTCGCGGGCTCGTTTTCTTCCCACGTGGTGGGGCCACCGGAGCCGAACGCCGGGGGAAAGGGACTCGTCGGCGATGGTGGAGGAAGACCGCTCACGACACAGCCGAGAGGCAGGCCGGACCGAGCAGTGCTTTCAGGTCCGCCATCAAGGCAGGCGACGGGGTGACCCGCAGACCCGGGTCAAGCCGCATCACCATCGTGCGGCCGGCCGACTGGAGGCGAAGGTGCACCTCTGCGACTCCGGGATGTGTCACCAACACGTCCTTGAGCTGGTCGACGACCGGCGCCGTCACCCGCACCGCCGGCATGGAGATCACGATCGGGCCGGACAAAGCGCCCCGGCTCAGGTCGGGCACGGTGATCTCGGCGGCCTTCAGCTGCATCGCCTCGTCACGACCACGGCTCACGTGTCCCTTGACGGTGACGATCGAGTCCTCGACCAGCACCGTCGACGACAGCTGGTACTGGCTGGGGAAGACCAGCACCTCCACGCTCCCCTCGAGATCCTCCACCGTGATGACGGCGTACAGCTCGCCTCGTTTCGTCGTCTTGCGGACGACGGCGGTGACCAGCCCCGACACCAGGACTGCCGTGCCGTCTGGGCGCGGCTCTCCGGTCACCAACGAGCCGATCGTCGTGTCGCTGGCCTGCGCCAGCACGTGCTCGAGTCCGTTGAGCGGGTGGTCAGAGACGTACAGCCCGAGCATGTCGCGCTCGTAGGCGAGCAGAGACTTCTTGTCCCACTCGTCGATCTGAGGCACCTGGACCGAGATGACCGAGAACCCGTCGTCCTGCAGATCGTCGAACAGGGAGTCCTGCCCGATCGCCTCGTTGCGCTTCAGGTCGAGATACTGGTCGGCGGCCTCCTCGTGGACCGACACGAGTGCCCGTCGGGTGTGCCCGAGCGAGTCGAATGCTCCGGCCTTGCACAACGACTCGAGCACCCGCTTGTTGCAGACCGTGACGGGGACCTTCGACATGAAGTCGCCGAAGTCGCCGAAACGCCCCTCGGTGGCTCGGGCGCCGACCAGACCCGCGACGACGTTGTTGCCGACGTTGCGGATCGCGGACAGACCGAATCGGATGTCGCGCCCGACAGGGGTGAAGTCGGCCTCGGACTCGTTGACGTCGGGCGGCAACACCTTGATGCCCATCCGCCTGCACTCGTTGAGATAGACCGCGGACTTGTCCTTGTCCCCGCGCACGCTGGTGAGCAGCGCCGCCATGTACTCCGTGGGGAAGTTGGCCTTGAGGTACGCCGTCCAGTAGGAGACCAGCCCGTAGCCGGCGGTATGCGACTTGTTGAAGGCGTAGTCGCTGAACGGGACCAAGATGTCCCAGAGCGTCTGCACGGCACCGGCGGAGTAGCCGTTGGCCAGCATGCCGTCGCGGAAGCGCTCGAACTCCGCGTCGAGCACCTCACGCTTCTTCTTGCCCATAGCCTTGCGGAGCAGGTCGGCCTGACCCAAGGTGTAGCCCGCGAGCTTCAGCGGGATCTCCATCACCTGCTCCTGATAGACGATCAGGCCGTGGGTGGGCGCGAGGATCTCGCTCAGCGGCTCCTCGAGCTCGGGATGGATCGGCGTGATCTCCTGCTTGCCGTTCTTGCGCAGGGCGTAGTTGGTGTGGCTGTTGGCGCCCATCGGGCCCGGTCGGTAGAGCGCGAGCACGGCGGCGATGTCGTCGAAGGAGTCCGGCCGCATCAGGCGGAGCAGCTGACGCATCGGGGCGCCGTCGAGCTGGAAGACGCCGAGGGTGTCACCGCGCCCGAGCAGGTCGTACGTCGCCTGGTCGTCGAGTGCGAGCGTGTCGACGTCGATGTGGACGTCGCGGTTGGCGGAGATGCTATGGATCGCGTCGTCGATCACGGTGAGGTTCCGTAGCCCCAGGAAGTCCATCTTGAGCAGCCCGAGCGTCTCGCACGAGGGGTAGTCGAACTGCGTGATGATGGCGCCGTCCTGGTCGCGCCGCATCATCGGGATCACGTCGATCAGGGGCTCGCTCGACATGATCACCCCGGCGGCGTGCACGCCCCATTGCCGCTTGAGGTTCTCGAGCTGGCGGGCGGTGTCGACGACTCGGGCGACGTCCGGGTCGGATTCGTACAGGCTGCGGAACTCCCCTGCCTCGCCGTACCGCTTGTGCGTCGGATCGAAGATCCCACCGAGCGGGACGTCTTTGCCCATCACCGGTGCGGGCATCGCCTTGACGATGCGCTCGCCGACGGCGAAGGGGTAGCCCAGCACCCGGGAGGAGTCCTTAACCGCCTGCTTGGCCTTGATGGTGCCGTACGTCACGATCTGGGCGACCCGGTCGACGCCGTACTTGTCGGTGCAGTAGCGGATGACCTCGCCTCGGCGGCGCTCGTCGAAGTCGATGTCGATGTCGGGCATCGAGATGCGCTCGGGGTTGAGGAAGCGCTCGAACAGCAGGCCGTGCACCAAGGGATCGAGCTCGGTGATGCCCATGGCGTACGCGACGATCGAACCGGTGGCCGAGCCACGACCGGGCCCGACCCGGATGCCCTGCTGCTTCGCCCAGGTGATGAAGTCCGCGGTCACGAGGAAGTACCCGGGGAAACCCATCGACAAGATGGTGGACGTCTCGAAGTCGGCCCTGGCCCGGATCTGTTCGCTGAGCCCGTCGTGGTACCGCCGCCTCAGCCCCTCCTCGACCTGCTTGACGAACCAGGTCTCCTCGGTCTCGCCCTCAGGGACCGGAAAGCGCGGCATCAAGTTGCGCCCGGTGGCGAACTCGACGTCGCAGCGCTCGGCGATGAGCAAGGTGTTGTCACACGCCTCGGGCAGCTCTGAGAACACGCCACGCATCTGCGCCGGTGACTTGAGGTAGTAGCCGTCACCGTCGAGCTTGAAGCGACCCTCGTCGTTCATCGTCGAGCCGGACTGCACACACAACAGAGCCTCGTGCCCGACGGAGTCTTCTTGCTTGGTGTAGTGCAGGTCGTTGGTCGCGACCAGCGGAAGATCGAGCTCCTTGGCGAGCCGGAGGAGGTCGTCGCGGACCCGCCGCTCGATGCTCAGGCCGTGGTCCATCAGCTCCACGAAGTAGTTGTTTGCGCCGAAGATGTCGCGGTAGTCGGCGGCGGCCTGCAGCGCGTCGGAGTAGCGCCCGAGCCGCATCAGGGTCTGTACCTCGCCGGACGGGCACCCAGTCGTGGCGATGACGCCACGGGCGTACCGCTCGAGCAGTTCGCGGTCCATCCGCGGCTTGTAGTACTGGCCCTCCATCGACGCCAGGGACGACAGCCGGAACAGGTTGTGCATGCCTTCGGTCGACTCGCCGAGCAGGGTGATGTGGGTGTATGCCCCGCCGCCCGACACGTCGTCGGAACCACCATTGCCCCAACGCACCCTCCGCCGCTCGAACCGGCTGGTGCCGGGCGTGAGGTAGGCCTCGATGCCGATGATTGGTTTGATGCCCCGAGCCCGCGCCGCCTGATGGAAGTCGAATGCACCGAACATGTTGCCGTGGTCGGTGACGGCGATCGCCGGCATGTCGAGCCGCACGGCCTCGTCGAGCAGCTCCCCGACCCGGGCTGCGCCGTCGAGCATCGAAAACTCGGTGTGCACGTGCAGATGCACGAACCCCTGGTCGGACGGCCTCGACATCGGCAGCGGACTCCTCGGGCGTACGGTCGCGAGTATGGGCGATTCCGGGCAGGCCGGACACAGCTACGCCTGGGTCAGCCGGCGCGGCTGGAGGAAGGGCCACAGCCTACGTCGCGAGACCTTGCCACGTCGGACCGACACTCGTCGCCGCCTCGCCCCGACCGCCCAGTGACCCGACAGGACTCGCCCGACGAAGGCTCGATCAGGTCCCGCCGCGGGTCAGGCGCTGGCGCGGGTGCCGGTGTGGTCGACGAGGAAGCAGAAGCCGTGCGGGCTGCGCCAGACGAAGTCGCCGTCGAACGGCTGGACGACGCTCCAGCGGCCGTGGGACTTGATGCGGTGATGGAACCGAGCCAGCGGGCCGAGGTTGCCCAGCGAGGTCTGGCCCGGCGGACCGCCGTCGTCAGGTGGCCGCCGCCCTCGGATCGGCCTCGATGACTGTGGCGTCGATGACCGCCTCGATCCGGCCCCAGCTGAGCCGGTCGGCGAAGGGCGCCAGCCGCCGGTCGACGACGGCAGCGGTCTCGATCGA
>Ga0136617_10001089_pt1 | contig 23717 bp, 26 predicted proteins | sample AntDrymUQ3222106_2_FD_129672 | JGI IMG/M metagenome (GOLD analysis project Ga0136617, IMG submission 129672) | Polar desert sand microbial communities from Dry Valleys, Antarctica - metaG UQ322 (21.06) | ecosystem: Environmental > Terrestrial > Soil > Desert | place: Antarctica: Dry Valley...
CGGGAGCGGTAGCGACCGGATGCTGGCACTCAACCTCACAGAACCGCTTGGAGTAGCGCGCGTGATGTAAGCTTCAACTAATCCTATCACCATTACAGAACCGCGAGCGGTAGCGACCGGATGCTGGCACTCAACCTCACAGAACCGCTTGGAGTAGCGCGCGTGATGTAAGCTTCAACTAATCCTATCACCTTTACAGAACCGCGAGCGGTAGCGACCGGATGCCACATTCAAGTTACAGAACCGGGAGGTAACGACCGGATGCTGGCTTCAAATAACAGTGTGCTATAACCTGGCACTTCAAGTACAACTCCATCGTCAGACCCTAACCTCACATTAGGAGCCAATGATGAATCCTCACACTGAGTTTCAAGTAGATCGTATTTCTCTTGCTTATTTGATCACCTTTCGCAGTTACGGCACATGGCTGCATGGAAGATCAGGATCGGTGGACCGTTTCCATAACGTATACGGCACTCCAACGTTACCACCTGACGAGGCGAGGCAGCGATATAATAAGCGCTTACTCGCACAACGACCGGGCACGCTAGACGGCAAACAAAGAGCAGCCGTTGAACTCGCGGTGCGAGAGACTTGCAGAATTCGTAACTGGCGCTTATGGGCTTCAATATTCGCACAAATCGCGTGCATACCGTAGTTACTGCCAGTTGCGATCCAGAACTGGTTCTGTTTGCACTTAAAGCAAACGCCACTCGCAGAATGAAGGAGGCTGGTTGCTGGAGAGGTCCAAGAAGTCCTTGGGTTCGCGGCGGCAGTAAACGCTACATCTGGACTGACGAACATTTGGGCGGTGCCATAGCTTATGTTTTGTATGATCAAGGTGAACCGCTAGATTGACATGTTCACCGAGATCGAATGTAGCATCCGGTCGCTACCGCTCCCGGTTCCGTAATCTTGAGCTAACCACCGAAAAGCGTGATTCCTAACAATTCAAGCAGCTGATTCCCGAGCATCATCACCACCGCACTGGTAATCAACACCAGCGTTCCTATTGCGAGCACATTATTTCCTGACGTGTTCTTAAGTTCCGCGGTCAAACGCTTGTCGTTGATCAGCAGCAGTATGAATATCAGGATGATGGGCAGCAAAATCCCATTCAGCACCTGTACTCCCACCAGCAATTTGATGACCGGTATACCTGGAACCAACGCGAGGGCTGCGCCGATAACGACTAAAGCTGTAAAGAGACTGAAAAAAACTTTGCCACGCCGGAATCAAGATTCACTCCTTTGGGAACACCGAAGGTTTCGCTAACGGCGTAGGCTGTTGCGAGGGGCAACACCGCTCCCGCCAGGAGTGTCGCGCCTAAAAGTCCAATCGCGAATAGCACCGTCGCCGAACTCCCCATCACGGGCTCGAGGGCACGTGCTGCATCAGCGGCGGTTTCGATGTCTCGATGACCTGCGACATACAGGGTGGCGGCCGTGGCGATAATCATCGAAATCGACATCAGGTTTGAGAAGATTGCGCCCACGTAGGCGTCAATCCGTTCCGGGCCGTAGTGACGTCGGGCCACACCACGCTCTACGAGGGAACTCTGCTGGAATATTTGTATGTAGGGCGTGATGGTTGTGCCCAGCAAACCGACCACCAGAAAGATGTACGCCGAATCGGCGTGGAACGTGGGGATGAAAGCGCCTCGTGCTACTTCCACCCAATTCGGTTTGGCCATGATCGCCGCCACGGGATGGGCGAAGAAGACCAGCGTCATGAGCAGCAGAATCTTTTCGACCTTTGCATAAGACCCAAATATAACCAGATACCAGATTACGACCGCCCCCACCGGCACGGCGACATACTTGCTGACGCCCAATAGTTCCATCGCGGCGCCAATGCCCACGAATTCGCTTACGGTAACGCCTCCATTTGCGAGCAAGATGACGGCCACGGCGAAGAGCGACCATCCAATGCCAAAGCGCTCGCGGATCAGATCAAGCAAACCGCGGCCAGTGGCGGCGCCCAGTCGCGCGCACATCTCCTGCACCACGGCGAACGACACGGTAAGAATCAACATTACCCAGATCAGCTCGTAGCCAAACTTCGCCCCCGCCTGAGTGTAAGTAGCGATACCACCCGCGTCGTTACCTGCGGAGGTAGCAACCCGGGCCCAGAATCGCGAGCCATCTCAAGATTCCAGTTGGACTACGACGCATACCCCGCAAATGAACGCTGCGTCCACGAATGTTGAGACGCAACCCGGTTCGGATGGAGCGCGGAGTGACGGGCAACATCTTTGCCTCTACTGCGTCCAGCGGCTCGAGGCCCTGCGGCTGAGGTGTCTTGATCATGCGAATATCCTGGGGGCCAGCGTACTCCAGCTGATCGGGGCGACTTGCGCCACGGCAGCGTCAACGGTTACCACGCCCAGCAGCTGGCCCTCCTCTCCAACAACTGGCAGCCCCGCCATGTGACTATTGATAACGCGATAAGCGTTGTCGTACGCCAAATCCAATGGTCGAAGCGTCGTCACGTAGGGGTCCATAATCTCCTCCAGGCGCTTCTCGTCAGCGGCGGTGATAAGGTTACGGAGCGAAATCAAGCCTCGCAGCCGGCGGGATTTCTCGTCATTAACGATATAAATAATGTAAACGAAATCCGGCTCTTTCAGAGGCTCGCGTAGCGTCTTGCGCGCCTCAGCAACAGTCAGGTCACCGCAGGCGTAAACTAGATCATTGGTCATGATGCCGCCCACGGTGTCTTCCGGATAGCGCAAGAGTTCAATTATGCGTTCGGCCTGTTTTCTGGGGAGACCCTCGAGATAATGGCGCATGGTTAGAGTCTGAAGTCGCCCGACCAGGTCGGCGGCGAGGTCAGGCGCCATCAACGCGAGCAGACGGAGCGCCTGATCTTCACTAAGTTCCTCAAAGACCTGCAATTGTCGTTCGGGTGTCATCGCCTCCAAAGTGTCCGCCGCTTTATGATCGGCGAGCAAAGTGATTAACTCGGCGGCGTGCAGGTAAGGCAATGGGGCGGCGAGGCGCGCGATCTCACCAGGAGGTAAGCGGCTGATGCGGAGGTGCTGTCCTGCTTCGCTTTTTACAGCCTCCGGATCGCCGCGCAGAGATTCCACATCTTCCAGTCGAAGAGTGCGTTCTTTGCTATGCGGCCATAGCGTCCCCCGGTAAGGCGGCGCAGCATAGCGATAAATCCGGTATCGGCGGAGCGCAGCAGAAGTCTACCGTTATCCTCCTCCAGCCAGAGATCGTTGGCCCTGGTTGCGCGCCGGTTCTGCAAATCAAGCACCAGAGCATCTAAGATGCCATCACCGAGAAGAACTTCTTTCGCCATGGAATCAGTCGACTCGCCAACACCTTTCTCCAGGTCAGCCACCTTAATAATCCGCCTGGACCAGTCGACGGATTGCACCGAATCCCACGACAGTGAGTGTTGCTGTTTATTGGTGTTTAGAAAGTAAAGGCGCGCGACGGGAGGGTAATCGCCATCGAGGAGAGCCACGCTCAGATCCATCAGTCTTGCTTGCCGCCCTTGTTCATCCGTGAGCTTGAAGCGCCGCAACTGCGAGAGCATCACCATGATGTTAAAAACCCCCTTTACCCGAGCACGCGCGCCGGGCGTCCTGATTTGAGCGCTTTAGTGTTCAGCAATAGAGGCACGGCGAGCCGTGCCCCTGCGTCCGGCAGAAAATCTGGTTAAGAATTATGTGTAAAAGCATACCCGCTGGGAAAGTCATGGGCAAACAGTCACGTAGGCTATAATTCTCGAATCGAATTTGCAGGCTCACCGATCGCGGCCTAATATCATTACGTTTCTAAACATCAGCTTGTGAACTCGAGGGTTCGCGCCACATGTAAAGTGTTTCGGTCCAGCAATGAACCGATACCGCCTGGCAAGTATGAAAGGAGTGGTCCTGCGTTGCAGATTATTCGGAAACTATTTGCCGTCAGTTACTCACTAGTTATCTTTCTGTTCTTCTGCTGCGGTGTCGCTTTAATCTTTTTTGCCGGACTGGAGCTTTGGCATGGACTCAACCCGAGCGCGTCGTTACCGTTGCGGGGCCGTTTCAACTCTATTCTTGAGAGTATTGGGTTATTGACCATCTCGGTAGTTGCTCTCGAACTCGGGCAGACGATTCTGGAAGAGGAAGTCCAGCGGAAGGTGCAGGTGAGCGCGCCCACCCGCGTCCGGCGATTCTTGTCCCGGTTTATGGTAGTTGTCGTCGTAGCGCTCGCAATCGAATGTTTGGTGACTGTCTTCGAGCTCGCTCACGACGATCCATCACGACTGCCGCAAGCCGCCTCCGTCGGAGTGGCGGCGGGCGTGTTGCTCATCGCTTGGGGCATCTTCATTAGAATGAACAAGAGCGCCGAGGAGTTAGAGCCGGAGGCGATGGCCGAAGCTAAGAGCGAGGATCGCAAGGTAAAGCAGTAAATGTCTGGTGCATTAAAATCCAGGTTAACGCAGAAGCAAGATTACTAATCCGTAGTTATCCAGGACCAGGCTTCAAGGTTTTTGATAGCCGAGCACCCGCGCCTTAAGTTGAGCTGTGCGGGGGTCTTGTGCAAACGTTACCCACCCCTCGCGAGTCGCATGGGGGGGCAGAAAAGCGAGATCGAGTTCCCCGCGCGCTTGCTCTTCACCGCCGCTCTCCATCACCACTTCTACTCGCACGCCCTCGGCTGTTTCATCCCCGTGATTAACCACTGTGACCGGCACGATGAAATTGAATTGCCGTTGTTCCGGTGTTCCGAGACGAACCTCAAGACTGGGCGGTTCGCGGCCCGTCGAAGCGCCGGCATAAATGAGGTAACCGAGAGTTGCGGAAACCAGGATAAGCCCGAGGGCAAAAACAACCCACTCCAACCAATTCTTTCGCGTCTTTTTCATTGCAGCAATAGCCTTCCCGCAGATGCGCCGAGTGTGGCAGGTACTCCGAGCACTATGATCTGAGCCAGAGCGGTGAATAGAGTGACGCCTGCAAAGCCGCCGAAGAACCAGAGAATCAGGGCCGAGGAACTTAACGCAACAGAGTAGGTAACTATGGTGCCCAGTAAAATAATAGTGGGATGATCCGCGCGTACAAACTCCGACGCACCTTTGAAGTCGCTATAGTGCAGAATTAAGAAGGCAATCAACAGCGAAAATATTGCTAGACCCAATAGTTTCACCCATGAAGTTTCAATGGCAATGACGAAGACCTCTTCAGTCGGCGCAATATTCGCGGCAAAGAGAACGGCACCGCAAAGAGCAAAAACTATCTGGCCACCAAAATGAATCTCATTCTTATCTGAACTTCCTCCTAAACCCTCGTCTTCCTTGCCACCCTCTCCCAGCTGCGCAGTGCCGATCGAAACACCGATTGCTACAGTCATGGCTCCCACCACGATGATGCCGACAATCTCAATGACAGGCATTCCAGTAGTAATGCGCCCCAGAAGAAATAGAACCAGGGCACCAAGCAAGAGCCCGATGCCCATCTCTTCAACGGAGTCGAGTGCGACTTCTTTCATACTTGCATCGCGCCGCAAGCCTGAATAGCGGTTGTATGCAAGCAATAAAACGAAGGTGGCAATTACGTAGGCTACAAGCCGGTAAGGATGAGCGATAAATCCGGCATACCACACTTCCCTGGTGTATAACAGGGGCAGGCTGAACATCAGCCCACCTGCCACGCCGCGTCCGTATTCCTGCAACGATTCAGCGACTGTGCGCTCGGTTGTTTTTGCGGACTTGCGCGGAGACATAAGAGGAAACCGTGACGGGCGAAAATGGAAGCTGCTTTCAGGGGCGCTTCTGCGACTCAATCACTTTTGGGGAATTAGACTGCAGCATACCCGCTGGCGCCAGGATTGGGCAAACAAAGTTATTCTGACACTTCTTAGTCGTGGCTCTTTTGACATCTAAAGCTGCGCTGGCCGGCTGTAAGAGAATAAACAAATGATCATTTCAGACCAGCGGGGGCTCCGACTTCAGAAGTCGATCGATACTCCAAGCTGAACCCCGGCCCGCGGACTTGCTGCGTACTTGCCTCCGAGAATCGCAAAGTCGAAGGAAAGATTGTCTCTTACCAGGTAGTTTCCGCCGACCAGCGTTTGTAAGTGTCCTTTGCCGAGCTGAAATTGACTTGTCATAGCTCCGGTTAGTTCCACCCCCAACTGGAGCCTTGGTGTAAACTGCCTAACCAGCGATCCGCCAGCGGTATACACGGTGCCCCGACTCTTGATTCCAATGACTCCGGTTGCCGCGTTCCCGGAAAACAGAATTCCTCCGTTCAGTCGCAATTTGGACGGCTCATTCAGTGATTTCTGCAAAATGCCGTTGATATAAAAATCCGCCAGGCCAGATCCTAGCTGCCTTTCGATGTCGCCTGTCGGCAACTCGAAGTTAAAGGCCAGGGTCAGCGCAGGAACACGTGAATTCTCCTTCTCTTTGCGGAAATTGTACTTCACTGAAAGGTTCATATCCCCGATGCCTGTCACGGTCTTGGGACTCGGTCCCGCTGCATTGAAGATCGTCAGTAAGGGCGCCGCCACGCCTATTTCCACACCTTCAAACAGGCCGTAATCCAGCTCGAAGTCTGCGGTGTTTTGTTTGAGACTGGGAAACGAAGAGCGCTGAAGCAGATCGAATTCGTTGCTGAATTCAAAATGAAAACGGCCTTTGGGTGTTACATCGGCGTCATCGGTTACAAAGGGTTGCTGGGCTTGAACCGCCGGAGAAACTAAGAAGAGAAGTGCCAGCGCGCAGAAGGCGCCCCGGAGTGGGCGGAGTAGTTGTAACGGTTGTAGTCTCGGACAACCCCGCTCGCTTGGGGACTCCGGTCGATCCCGCTCAGGCATGGTTCTTGTCATAGCGCCAGTTCGGCGAAATTTTATGGCCCGCGGACACCAGCTCTCAGGTGCCCGGTAAAGATCGTAGATGTTCGCTAAGATGGGAGCGGTCAGCTAATACCTGCAGCGATGGCCCCTGCGCTGTGAATTCAACAACGCTGACCGACCCCACAGGACAAATCAGCCGGTAACGAAAGCGTCCCACGTCGATACCTAGTAGGCTGCAGAGGATTATTCTTATCGTCGCCTTGTGCGAGACAATCAGGACATTCCCGTCCGCGAACTGCTGCTTGATCTCCTCAATAACTCGTAAGCCACGACCAGCAATCATAACGGCCAACTCTCCTCCGGTTGGAGCATTCCACGCCGGATCCGCCAGCCATCTAACATAGTCGTCATGGTACTCTTTGCCGACCCTCTCTTTACTCATCCCTTCCCACTTACCATAAGCGATCTCGTTCAAGTCCGCGCGCACTTCCATCGTCTTATTCACAACGTCGGAAAGCGGCTGCGCCGTAACTATGCTTCGCCGCAGATTGCTGGAGTAAATCGCGCTCCAAGCTTTGGAGCTGTAGGCGGCCGCGAAAGCCTGGGCCATCTCCCCACCCTGCTGAGTTAATTCGGGATTTAAGCCGGCTCCGCAGAAGTTGTCTTCGCGGCTAAGTTCAGTTTGTCCATGCCGTAGGAGATGGAGCCTCAGACTCATTCGAAGGGGGGCACGATCGGGCGTACAAACGCACGACAAAGGTCAGCATTCGTAGTTTTACTTCGGGCGAACGGAGCCACTAATCTTCTTTCTTGTGGTCTCGCCTGTTCGTAGGACGGGTATGCCCTGGTCAACATTCGCATGTGGGCGAGGAATGACGTGCGTGGCAACAACCTCACCCAACCGGCTGGCAGCGGCGGCACCGGCATCAACCGCGCTCTTCACCGCCGCTACTTCTCCCCGAACGATTGCCGTGACCAGACCAGCGTCTATTTTTTCGTAGCCGACCAGTTGAACGTTAGCAGCTTTGACCATCGTGTCCGCCGCCTCAATCATGGCGACCAACCCTCTGCATTCAACCATACCGAGCGCTTCTTCCATGATTCATCCTCCGGAGAGCAGTGTCAGGCAAATCGTGTTAGACCTGCGGTCACCTGGCGCTCAGAATATCATAACTCTATCTGCGTTGAGCTAATTCCTTAATGAGTGAATAGGTGCTGGGATTCGTCCGCCGCGATGAATAAAACCTGCTGAAGAGAAAAGGCTGGCCGCCATTATCGGTGCGCTTCCCAGGAGGCCGCCGTACTCGACCATTTCGCCGACCTCGTGGCCCGGCACCGGAATGATACGCACGGCTGTAGTCTTGTTGTTCATTACTCCGATGGCCATCTCGTCGGCAATGATTGCGGCTATCGTTTCTGCTGAAGTAGACCCGGGCACCGCCACCATGTCGATACCTACCGAACAAACGCTGGTCCATGCCTCGAGTTTGTCCAGTGAGAGCGCGCCTAATTGCACGGCTTCAATCATGCCCGCATCCTCCGACACCGGAATGAAAGCCCCACTCATGCCACCCACCGCTCCGCTGGCCATCGCACCGCCCTTTTTCACCGCGTCGGTAAGAAGCGCAAGGGCAGCTGTGGTTCCGTGAGCGCCGGCGCGCTCGAACCCCATCGCTTCGATAATATTGGCCACTGAATCTCCAGGCACTGGCGTGGGCGCGAGTGATAAATCGATAATGCCGAACGGGAGACCCAACCTGAGTGCGGCTTCTCGACCCACCAATTCCCCGGCGCGCGAGAGCTTGAACGAGAGCTTCTTGATGATTTCAGCTAACTCCTGCAGGGGCAAATCCGCCGGAGCGTGTCTAACTGCATAATTCACCACGCCCGGGCCCGAGACCCCCACGTTTATAACTGCTTCAGGCTCGCCGACACCGTGAAAGGCGCCAGCCATAAACGGGTTATCTTCGACAGCGTTGGCGAAACAAACGAACTTGGCGCAGGCAATGCCTCCTCGTTCGCGCGTGCGCTCGGCAGCGTCTTTGATTATGTTTCCGACCTGCCGGACCGCGTCCATATTGATGCCCGCGCGGGTAGTCGCCACATTCACCGACGAGCACAGACGTTCGGTACTGGCTAGAGCTTCGGGAATGGAATTTAGGAATTCAGTCTCCGAGTGGGTAGCACCCTTGTGCACCAGGGCAGAGTAGCCGCCAATGAAGTCGACTCCTACCACCTCAGCCGCTTCATCGATTGCGCGTGCCAGTAGCACGGGATTGCCAACAGAGGCTTCTGAAATCATTGAAACCGGAGTGACCGCTATCCTTTTGTTCGCGACCCGAATTCCAATCTCGTCGCCGATTTCGTCAACCGTGCGCACCAACCTGTCCGCGACGCGCCTGATTTTTTCTCCGGCACGCTCAGCTGTCCTTTCAATCGACTCGCTGGCGCAATCCCGCAGACTCAAACCCAGCGTAACGGTCCGCACATCTAGGTGCTCCATCTCCGTCATGGCCACAGTCTGCAGGATTTCGGCTTGTGAGTATTCCATAAGGGATCTCAGATTTTTGATTTGTTGATTTTTGATTTCAGGCTCAGATTATTTCAGATCTTAGATCTCAGATCTCAAAATTTAAAATCACAAATCTAAAATCAAAAATACCCTGTCCTTCTAGGTTAGCAATTCGCTCAACAGCAACAAGATTAGAAACAAGACAAACAATACAACTGCGACAAGCACGAAGCGCAAGCTTGGATCATATGCCGCTTCGTCAATCACCGCGCTGGAAATCTGGCGGAACTTCTCAACCCGGTTGAGCCCCTCGTCTCTAATCACTTCTCGTGGGCGAGGCGCAGCGTGGTGAACCATCCCGACAGTTACTTGCATTGGCTGCTGGCGGGGAGTGGCATGCGAAGTCGATACAGCGTCTGGTGGGACTACCGTCTTTTCAGACTTTAGTGGCTTCCTTGCTGCCGATCTGTACGCGTCTGGGGTTAACTCGGTAAATTCTGATCCAGGCGTCAGCGCCTGGGGATCTTTGGCTTCGCTGGCTCCGTCCGACTTCGGTGTCAAGGGAATGCCGCATTCGGGACAGAAATTCTTGCGTACCCGGATGGATACGCCGCAGAAGGGACAACGACGGTCAATCTCGGGCTCAGGCATAATGAAAATTTCGGATTTCGGGTTTCTGATTTCGAATTTCGAATTGGAAGACTACACCTAAGGTCCCGATTTCCACATTTGTTTTGATGAACTTTTCGAACTCCGTAATCCGACATTGGCATCCTCTGTCGTTTCCGAAAATTCGCACTCCAAAAATTCGCAATTCGAATTCAGATCCGGTGCATCGTATTAAACAGGTCTTCGCGCTGCGCGTAGATGCGGACGCCCAGCTTCTCGCCTTCGAGTCTCAAACGTTCTTTCAACTCGGTTGCGCTTTCCCGTGCGCGCGAAGTTTCGGCGATAATTACCATCGCAAATTTTCCCTGGACTACGGTTTGATTGATGTCCACGATGCTGCAATCAGCTGCCGCCAGTATTTGGGCTACGGCGGCCACAATACCTGGGTGGTCAACGCCGAAAACTGAAATGACCATGCGGTCCGAAGAGCCTTCGCGCGACTGAGATGAGATGCTTCCGGTTGTGGGGAACGATTGCGAAGTAGCGTCGCTAGCGCCGTTGAGGCCGAGGAATGGTTCGATCTCGCGGTAGATATCCGTGACTAGTTGCTCGACCGTTTGCTCTTCCGCTCCCCCACCCAAACGCCTATAGACCGCCCGGGTAATTCGGTAAATCAAATCTTCATTGGCCATTAAATAGATTTTTGATTGCCGATTTTTGATTGCCGATTTGGCAGGTTCTCGAGCAACTTCGCCAAATCAAGAATCAAAAGTTGAAAATCAAAAATGCTTTCAGAACTTGCCGTTGTCTCGCGCCAATTCCTTGGCGGCGTCGCGCATCTCCTCGGAAAACGACTCTTGCAGATCCACTCGATCGACGATGCCGACGACCGCGGCTTCTATTGCCATGTCATGGTTTCCGATTGCCGTGCGCGCAGCTCTTCCGTAAGCGCACATCACCATTTCGCCGGGGCCGGCGCCCAACCTGTCGGCAACCACTACGATGTTGCGCGTGGGCTCCTTGTCGAGGTCGTAAGGATGCACAACCAGAAACCGCACCCCTTCGAGATCGGGCGATTTCTTGGTGGACCAAACAGTGCCTACAACTTTGGCTAGAAACATGGTGTTAGGCGGATGTCCGTTGTCAGTGGTCAGTTGTCAGTTTTGGTCTTGGGTCTTTGAGCTCTGTACTTTGTGCTTTGCATTTGAATCCAGTCTGAGTCTCAGGTTTGGGGTACCAAGCTCAAAGTACAAAGTACTAAGTACAAAGCTCAAAAACCCAAGACCAAAGACCAAAAACCAACTGACTACTGACCACTGACAACTGACCTTTTAAGTTTTCGCAAAAACTTCCGCGGGCTCGCCAATGTCGCGGGCAGCCGGCGTGATAATCGTCTTCGCATTGATGTAGATTTTTTCGCCTTTCTGAATTGCGCGGCGTACATCATCCTCGCTCACAAAATCTACTACGCTACGGCCATTGGTGGCTGTGGTCCCGGCCCGAACAGAAGTCGGATCCTGCCCACCGGGGCGGTCACCGTTACCTGGCCGCGTCCTGCTACTCTCTCGCACACCTGAACTGGGACCGGAATACATACTGCCCGCTTCCACTTCAATAGGTCGTGGCGGCGGTGCCAGCGGCGACGACGGCTCAAGTTCCTCGGGCCAGCGTCCAGCCAGGAATCGATCCACAATGGCGGCAATCTCCTCACGATCAATCTTACCTCCGCTCGCGGAAACTACGGGTTGCCGACTGGGCGCTGGACTACGCGTTGGCTGGGCGGGTTGGGTGATCTCCCGGGCCGTTACGGCGGGGCGACTGCTCTTGACCGGTCTCGTTTCGAAAGCCACGCGCTTGATGTCCATTAAGTGGAGGGGCGACACATTGTCAGAAGTGACGTTTCCGCCCCAGGAACCGCAACCCAGCGTCATCGATGGTGGCAACGCCGTGGAAAATCCAATTGCCCCGTGCGTCGTCGGAGTGTTTACGGTTATCCGCGAAGCGGGCAACTCACTCCCTACTCGAACCGCGACCTCACGCGAGCGGGTGTGAAGACCCGCCGTGTGGCCCATGCCGCCATAGTGTAGTACTTCCCGGCTTCGTTCCGTTCCCTGCTGTATTCCATCCACGACATAAAAGGCGAGAATCGGAGACAATTTTTCCATGGACAATGGATAGTCGCGTCCCACTCCGCCCACGTCGGCAATTATGCAGCGAGTGCCCGGCGGCACACTAAATCCCGCCATCTTCGCGATTACTTCCACCGACCGTCCCACGATAGCTGGATTCAAAGAGCGCTGCGGCGTGGCGACAATCCCCGCCAGTTGATCGGCTTCTGAGTTGGAAATAAAATGGCCGCCTTGTGCTTTGAATTGTTCGCGGACCGCTTTCTCGATGGGCGCGTCACAAACAACAGCCTGCTCGGAGGCACAAATGGTTCCGTTATCGAAACACGTACCCGTCAGAATATCCTGTACCGCTTTTGGCACATCAGCCGTCCGCTCAATAAAGCTCGGAACATTGCCCGGCCCGACGCCGAATGCCGGCTTACCCGAAGAGTAGGCAGCGCGTACCAGTCCAATACCGCCCGTCGCCAGGATCACGGCAGTCTGCTTGCTCTTCATCAGAGTTTCGGTACCCTCGATCGTGGCGGAGGTCATGCAGCCAATCGCCTCGGCTGGTAGTCCCTCCTTTGCACCTGCTTCTCGCATCACTCGTGCTGATTCGTTGATGCAACGGGCTGCGGACGGATGTGGTGACAGCACGATCGCATTACGAGATTTGACTGCGATTAGTATTTTGAAGATGGCAGTGGAGGTGGGATTGGTCGAGGGGATGATTCCGGCTACTACTCCGCGAGGACTGGCGATCTCGACCACGTCTTTCGACTCGGAAACAACGCCGACAGTACGCAACCCGCGGAAGTAGTTCCAAACATCTTCGGCAGCGAAACGATTCTTCTCTCGCTTGTCATCGGCAATTCCAAAACCAGTCTCTTCGACGGCCATGGCTCCCAGGCGAGCTGCTTCGCGCAGTGCGGCCCGGGCCATTGCCTCACAGATGCGATCAATCTTGGCTTGGTCGAAGCGGGCCACCTCGCCCTGGACCCTGTGTGCCGCTTCGACAAGATCACGTGCCTGCTGGACCGAGACAAGATCTTTATCTGCCGACATCACAAACCTCCCGCGCGCCACGCATGATTTGTGACTTTTTGATTTGCAATTCGAGGTTGGCCATTAATCGAAAATCTGAAATCTAAAATCAGCGCTACCGCGCCCGCTCTTTACTTGATTCTCGCGCGCCGGCCTGGAGGGAACGGCCTGGTTCTCCCTGTGCGAGCTGGCCTCGCGCCCCACCTTGCAGGGAACGCTCATCGGGGCTTAGGCCGGTCCTGCCGTCAACTGGAAGAACTCGCTCGACCTCTGCGTGCGGACGGGGGATTACGTGGACGCTGATTAACTCACCCACTCGCCGGGCAGCCGCCGCTCCGGCGTCAGTTGCTGCCTTTACCGCTCCCACGTCTCCACGAACAAAAATAGTTACGTAGCCGGCGCCTATATATTCTTTGCCCAGGAGCTGGACGTTGGCTGCTTTCACCATCGCATCTGCCGCTTCTACTGCCCCGACAAAACCCTTTGTTTCCACCATTCCAAGCGCTTCTAAAGACATTCCTGTGACCTCACTTTTTCTATTGTAGAAATTAAAGGCGACTGATTCGGATTACTGCCGTCAAGCTATCACCGCAGGCGCGAAGAATCAAGAGACGCCCACTCTTATAGAGAAGCATGAGTTTGACACCGTTTAGCATCGCAAGCTATATTGCGCTAAGGGTTAAGCTGGTCTACACATCGGCTAAAGGACGCGAACGATGGCGGGAAAACAGATCAACGTCTTTTCCCCGGAGGGCGCATCGTAAAGGCTCCCACCAAACGAGCGGGCGCAGGGCTGAAGCGGATTGGTAATGGCAACTACAATTGGTGAACAGTTGCGACTCAAGCGCGAAGAGCGTGGCATTCCGCTACGAGAAGTTTCCGACGAAACACGCATCTCCATTCACTATCTAGAAGCCATCGAATCAAACGACTATAAGCGTTTGCCCGGCGGAATCTTCAACCGGAGTTTCGTGAAGGCATACGCGCGCTGCATAGGGTATGACGAGAAAGAGGCTGTCGAGGGATACTCGCGTTATATTCGCGAAAAGGGTGAGACCGAAGAAGATGTTGCAACCATCCGTCACTCGAAAGTCTATACTGACGCGCCCGCCACTCGCTCTCCGATTCTGACTGTAGTTCTGGCAATATTAATCCTGGGCTTACTAACTCTGGGAGCACTTGCTGCACTGCATTGGTATCAGCGCCGCTCGGCCGTGCTACTTCGCCCGGCTTTGCCATCAGTGGCTCTCGTGAACACCCGGGCGGACACGTCGGCCACGTCCAGGCCAGTCGTCGATTTGGGTTTTCGGAAAGCTGATTACAAAACTGCCCTGCAATAATTCGACCCGACCGGTATCTTGTGTCGAGAGGCGCACTGCCGAAGCTTGTGCGACATTTGGGTCCAACTCAGGAAATAAAAGCGACTGCCCGCTCCGAAGTAGCGGGCAGTTCTGTTTTCGTCCGCACCTTATCTTCATTACGAACTTTCATTTGACCATCAAGGAGTAGTAAGCACCATCATGATCTCGGCTAACATTCCGGAAGGCCTTACTTTTGACGATGTCCTCTTATTGCCCGCGCGTTCTGACGTGCTGCCGTCTGAAACTGACACCTCGACACAGTTCACCCGTAATATCAGGCTACAAATCCCACTCTGTTCCGCGGCGATGGATACTGTCACCGAGGCCGCGCTCGCAATTGCTTTGGCCCAGCAGGGCGGCATTGGTGTCATTCATAAGAACCTGAGTATTGCGCGTCAAGCAGAGGAAGTGGACAAGGTAAAACGATCTGAATCAGGAATGATCGTAGATCCAGTTACAATTCGGCCGGACCGGCCGGTGCGCGAAGCTCTGATGGTGATGGAGACGTATCACATCAGCGGTGTGCCGGTAGTGGATGAAGACGGACACCTCGTCGGTATCATTACGAACCGCGACTTGCGCTTTGAAACGAGGTTCGACATTCCTGTTTCGGAGGTGATGACTAAGCAGCCCCTGGTCACCGTTCCCGTTGGCACCACACTCGAACAAGCGAAGGCGGTGCTACAAAAACACCGCATCGAGAAGTTGCTTGTGGTTGACGACGACAAACGGATCAAGGGCTTAATTACAGTCAAAGATATTCAGAAGGCAATCAAATACCCGACCGCCGCCAAAGATAACCTTGGCCGTCTGCGAGTCGCGGCCGCGATCGGAGCCACCGGCGATTTCCGCGAACGCGCGGATGAATTGGTAACGTCCCGAGTTGATTGTCTGGTCGTGGATACGGCCCACGGTCATTCCTCACGTGTAATTGAAGCTGTTCACGAGATTAAGCGTAGACATCCGAACACAGATCTGGTAGCCGGCAATATCGGCACTGCCGCGGCAGCGTTGGAATTGATCGAGGCCGGAGTAGACGCTATCAAGGTCGGCATCGGTCCGGGATCGATTTGTACGACTCGTGTAGTCACCGGCGCCGGGGTGCCACAGATCACTGCCATCCAGTCGTGTGTAAGAGCTGCGCAAGGGAGTGGAGTTCCGGTGATCTCTGATGGCGGCGTGAAATTCTCCGGGGATGTAGCTAAAGCCATCGCTGCGGGCGCCGACATCGTGATGATTGGTTCCCTTTTTGCCGGAACGGAGGAGGCTCCCGGCGAAGTAATTCTTTTCCAGGGTCGATCCTTTAAAACATACCGGGGCATGGGCTCAATTGGGGCGATGCGCGAAGGCTCGCGCGACAGGTATGCTCAGGAGATGGCCGAGAGCGAGGCGAAGCTCGTTCCCGAAGGTATCGAAGGCCGCGTTGCTTATAAAGGCACTATCGCTGAGATGACGACCCAATTGGTTGGCGGGTTGCGTTCGGGCATGGGCTATACAGGGTGTCGCACAATCAAAGAATTTCAGGATAAGAGCCAGTTCATTCGCATCACTTCCGCCGGCCTGCGCGAGTCGCACGTTCACGACGTGATCATCACGAAGGAAGCACCCAATTACCGGTTAGAGTAGATAGAAGCGGCCTGGTGAGTTGCGAGAAGACCAACCGTGAGCAGAGCATGGGAAACCGACAAGTGTCAGATTAATGCTCGCCGGGCAACTCAAGCTCAGGAAATTTGCGGGTTGGGAAGGTGGGCAAAGCGAAGCGCGCCCCCGCTCCAGCGTAGCGCAATCCGATAGCTAGCAAAGCTCTGATCCTTAGAAGGCTTCGGTTCAAGGTAGTTTGAATAAAAACAAAGTTTATGACGCTACGCTGGAGCGGGGGCGCGCTTCGCTTTGCCCACCTTCCCAACCTGCAAATTGCCGACAGAAGCAGCCGCCGGCAACAGCTTAGTAATTCACTGGTGACGCGCTCCGTAAGCGGCATCCTACTTGCCAAATCACCTACACGGCAAATGACTACTCGCAAGGCAATCCTTATTTCAAATCCGAAGACTGGCCGGTATGCCTCGCGACGACTGCCGTCTATCGAGGAGATCTCCTCGCAATTAAGTTCGGAAGGACTCGAAGTGGAATTGGTGGTGACCACGGGGCCAGGTGATGCGACTCGGATGGCCGCTGATGCAGCAAGCAAAGGCGTCTGCGACGTAATCGTTGCCGGAGGCGACGGGACGATCAACGAAGCGCTGCAAGGCTTGGTTGGTACACCCGCGCGACTGGGAATCCTGCCCCGCGGCACTGCGAACGTGCTCGCTTGCGAACTCGGCTTACCACTTGACTGTCGTCGCGCAGCCGACGTGATCGCTCACGGCAAGACGAGGCGTGTTCATGTCGGCTGTGCGCGGGATGAAAAGAGTGGGGCGAAGAGACATTTTCTTTTGATGGCCGGCATCGGTCTCGATGCCTCAGTCGTGCGTCGCGTCCGTCCCGAACTCAAGAAGCGATTTGGTAAAGGAGCTTTCTGGTTTTCAGGTCTGAGCTCGCTGGCGGACTGGAAGCCTAAACCCTTCGAGATCGAAGTCGAAGGACAAAGTTTCACTGCCACGTTCGCCACCATCGGCAAAGCGGCCAGCTATGGCGGCGATCTTACGGTCACACCCCGCGCCCGGCTCGACCACCCTGATTTTGAGATCTGCATCATCGAAACCCGCAGCCGGCTGCGTTATCTTTATCTACTCTCGCACGCGATGCGTAGTGGAGTGCCCCCGGACCGTCGTGGCGTTCACTTTGTTCGCGCGAGGCGGGCGCGAGCAACCGGTGAGGCCGCGGTGCAAGTGGATGGAGAGTTGATTGGAAGCCTGCCGATGACTTTCGAGATCGCCGTTGAGTCGATCGAGGTGATCGTTCCCTAACAGATTTGCTGAAAAAATGCTGAGCAGCAATAGAAGCAGTTAAACGATCCACGAAATTACACGAAGTAAACATGAATAAAGGCATTAATTTAGTGCGGTTTCGCGTGGTTTCGTGGATCGTGCTTGTTCTTCATCAGCCTACTAGGTTGTATTTTTGAAGTGTGCCGGCAGAGTCCCCGCAACGTTATGCACTTTAAGCCAAGCCACACGCAGTGCTTTCTGATCTGCGGTCGCATCTGGTTTTTCTTCAATCCGATACTCGAAGCGGTCTGGAGCACCGAGTACCAGTGTCGTCTGAAGCGTGCGGCGGTCACGTTTGAATGAAATCGGCACGCGATCACCCTGCTGATACCGGTTGAGCCTGTTAAGCCAATCCCTCCTCGTAACTTTCTTCCCAACGATAGTGAGAATCTGATCGCCCGGTTGCAGGCCGGCGTCTTCGCCGGCTGAACCGTTGAGTACGTTGCCAATGCTCAGCCCTTGAGGACTCGACGTATCTAGCATGAGGCCAACGCTGTAAGGCTCGCGCGCCTGTTCTCGAACCAGACGCAAGCCTACGTAGCTCAGCGCCTCGTCGTAGGGTGGCACGTCAACGCCCCGAACGTGCCTCGTAAAGAAATCGTTAAAATCAGTTCCGGTAACCTCCGAGACGACGCGCTGAAATTCCTCTGAGTGGTAGCCGCGCCCTCGAAGGTAGTAGGTAGCGTTGGGACTGTTCAGGTAGAACTGGTCATACATTCGCCGCATCACATCGTCAAGAGACTTCTGGCCATCGGTTCTTCCCCGGATTAAGAGATCCAGGACCAGGCCCAAAAGTTCTCCCTTGGGGTAATAGCTGATTGAAGTGTTGGCCTGATTCGTGCGTTGGATGTGGTGGGCCCGATCAATGAAGGGCGCCGTGAGAGAAGACTCCTCCGCGCTCATTAGCCGGCTGCCCGGAGCGTTTTCGATGCTGTTGATAGTCTCGCTTTCTCGACCTAGGAAGCGCGACTCGTCCCAAATTCCCGCGCGCTTCATATTCAGATGGCCGTAGTAGTTCGTGAGACCTTCAGCTATCCAAAGGCTGCGCGTGTTTGCTGGTCGAGTGAAATCCCAGGGACCGAATTCGACTGGTCGCAAGCGCTTTACATTCCAGACATGAAAGAACTCATGGGCCACCGTGCCCAGCGTACTTTCGTACACCCCCGGCTCGGAGAGCGCTCCCGGCTGAATGATCTGGGTTGAGGTTAAATGTTCCATCCCATCGCCGGAGCGATCGTCGGCAGCAAAATGTAGCAGGAAGGTGTATGAATCGAATTCCGGCGCACCCCACATCGCTGTTTCGGCCCGCACAATCTTTTCCATGTCTCGCACTAGAGCTGCCCGCTTACCGCCTTCCTCGCCGAAAGAGTGGACCATCACGTGGTATTTCTTCTCCTGCACTTGAAACTCTTCGTGGCTCCAGTCGGGAGCAATTTCCGTGGGCGTGTCGATCATGATGTCCCAATTTGGAAACTTCCACTCACGCTGATCGGTCTGTTCCATCCGGCCGTTAATAATTCGCCACGCGGAGGGAGGGTTGATCACTAACCTAACCGGGTCGGACTTGTGGTTGACGACGTATGCGAAGACGGACCCGCCATTGAAGTTTGCGTGGCGCGAGTCGAGTTGGGAGAAGGTGCCGGAGAGATCGTTTGCGAAAACTCTGTACGTGATCGTTAACCTGCGACTATTCATCGTCGCAACGCGCCAAGTCTGGTCATCGACCCTCATAACTGGACGATGGGCCTTCTCACAACGAGACGCGGGTGGACAGATGCCGTCAGCCGCCCGAAACTCCTGTACGTTCTTGGCGAAATCAAACACTGCATAGCGCCCCGGCGACCACTTCGCCATCTGGAAATCAAGCGACTCCGGCGCGCTTTCTGGCAGCTCGACTTCAATTGCTACTTCGAATAGATGCGATTGCGGGCGCGACATTGATAAACGGTAAGTGATCGAGCTCAGTGGCCGTTCTCGCTGTGCTGAAACAATCGTAAACCCTGCCAGCAGAACAAGCGCCAGTGAGGGTAATAAGAGTTTTCTAGAAACAGTCTTCATGGCAGCCAACTCTATCACACCGCCCAAGGGCCATGGCCGCTTCGCCGCAGCAATTCAGGATTGAGTAGCTAGAGGTTGACAAGGTGGTTTTACCCCCGCCTCAAGCAAATGGCAGACTCCGCCACTCCTGAAAACTTGGTAGCGTCATACAGCTCTAATACGTATGAACGATCCACCAAACGACAACAAATGGCACGAACACTTTTCGTGTTCGTTCGTGTAGTTTCGTGGATCGTTCTTATCAATGGATTTTGCAAACCATAACACTGCCGAAAACTTGCATACACTTCGCTGTTGCATTATTAACTCAGCATGCCCACAACGGAACGTCTCTACTACAGCGATTCCCATCTGATCGAATTTGAAGCGCGCGTCGTCGAAAAGACTGAGCGCGTTAGCGGTTGGACCGCGGTAACTCTCGATCGAACCGCTTTCTATCCCACCGGCGGCGGCCAACCCAGCGACACCGGGACGCTCAACGGCCTACGAGTAGTCGAGTGTATCGATGATGCGGAAGCGGGCGTGTTGCACGTGATTCAAGGACGAGCGCCGGAGGTGGGCACGGTCGTCAAAGGCAGAATTGACTGGCTGCGTAGATTGGATCATATGCAGCAACACACCGGGCAACACATTCTCTCCCAGTCATTGGTCAAACTCTTCAACGCACCAACCCGTAGCTTTCGGGTGCTGGAAGAGTCTTGCGAAATAGATGTGGACCTGGACAATGCTACGGAGGAGACTATCGAGCGAGCGGTAGAACTTGCCAACAATGTAATTTGGGAAAACCGGGTGATTACCATCAGTCATGCATCCTCGCAGGAAGCCTCCGAACTGCCCCTACGCAAAGCGCCGGCGCGCGAAGGGGATCTAAGGTTAATCGAGATCGAGGGATTCGACCTCACTCCCTGCGGCGGCACGCATGCCTATCAGACCGGTGAGGTAGGGATAATTGCCGCATGCTCATGGGAACGCGCCAAGGGGTTGACGCGAATTGAATTTGTTGCCGGCATGCGCGCGCTGGCAGACTATCGAAGTGCGAATAAGAGCGCGTGGGCCATTGCCGGGCTATTTAGCGCAGGGCGAGCTGACACTCCCGAGCTGGCGGCGCGCATGATAGAAGAGAACAAACAACTACACCGGCGTGTTCGCAACCTGGAAGAGATTGCAGCCCGCGTTGAAGCCGAAGAACTGCTTTCCCGGGCTACCGCGGCGCATGACAACGTGCGAATCGTTAATGAGGTTTTTGAAAACCGCGATGCCGAATCGTTGAAACAACTGGCTCTCAGTTTGATTAGCCACTCGGCGACAATCGCCCTGCTTGGCTCGCGGGACAAGGAAGCTGCGCGCCTGGTCTTCGCGCGATCTGCCGACGCACCCGGCGATATGAACGCGCTGATACGCGACGCCTGTGCAATGCTCGAGGGACGCGGCGGCGGCAAGCCGGACCTGGCCCAGGGCGGGGGGAAGAGTGTTTCAAAACTTGGCGAGGCGATTGAGGAGGCGACGAGAGTGTTGCGAGGACAATGATGCGCAATTTGCCAACCGCGGAACGTTGCGACGCCTTTACAACCGGGAGCGGTAGCGACCGCATTCAAGTAACGAACTGTTCACTACCCGATTGATAGATGAGTTCCGCAGTGATCGGAGGTTAGGAAGTTGGCCAAGGTCTTACTATTGGAGGCTACCAGATCGTTGGACCCGTTGAGTGCAGTCGCAACGGCTCCGGGTTTTGAATACCGTGCTGATGCTAATTCTCTCAATTTGAAATCGATTGCATCTGTAAACCTACCTCTTTGTGCTAAAACGAATCAACTTCTTACCCAAACGTTGGAACATTAGTAATGGTAAGTATAGTAAGTGATAAATGTCTCCATCAATCAAACCAGGAACCTCTAATCACACGGTCCGCTTGACACTCAACTGCACGCTACCTAATATTCCTTTCGCGTGGGGCAGTAGCTCAGTTGGCAGAGCGCCGCGTTCGCAATGCGGAGGCCAGGAGTTCGACCCTCCTCTGCTCCACCAACTAAATCAATCACTTACGGCAGGGCAGCGACCCTGCCTTTTTGCGTTTGTGACCATATTGTGACCTCGTTTTTCGAGACCATCGCTTCTAACGCGTTGCGCTTCCTTTGCTCGCTTGCATGGGTGTACCGCTTGGTCATGCGAAAGCTTGAGTGCCCGAGTATTTCCGCAAATGGTCACAATGTCGGCTCCGGTCGCGGCGAGCTTCGATGCGGCCGTGTGACGAAGGTCGTGAAAGTGAAAATCGTGAATGCCAGCAACCTCGCAAGCCTTCTTAAAACTCTTCTTGATTTCCACCCAGCATCCTCCTGTTCGGGGACTGGTAAAGACATACTCACCCTGACGCGGCTGTTGAGTCAACAGCTCGCGCACAACCAGATTCATGGAAATGATCCGGTTGCGGTTTGTCTTGGTTTGCGTGACAAATACCAGCCCGCGATTCAAGTCAACGTCAGTCCACTTTAACGAGAGAATCTCGCCTCTACGCATCCCGGTGTTCAGAGCCAACTGTACGATTGAGTACAACGACTCTTCTTGATCAAGCGCGTCAAGCAAGCTTGTCTCTTCCTCGGCGCTCAAGAAGCGTGTTCGTGAGTTATCGTGAGATATCCGTTTCACCCGGCGGCACGGATTGCTCTCGATGTATCCAGCATCAACAGCCAGTTGAAACACCTTGGAAAGAATCGCGAGTTCCCGATTCACGGTTGCCGGCTGGCGGGGGTTGCCGTATTTCGTGGGCGTCTCCCGTCTCACTTTCTTGAACTTCTCCACGTGCAGCGAACTGATGTCTCGAAGCCGCATCTTCTTGAAGTGATCGCAGAGAACCTTGCCGATCCATTCGTCGTCATACCAGGAGCGCTTATTGCTGTGCGCCCAAGGCAAGTACGTGTCGTTGATCCAGTCGGCAAGCACGGGTGTCAGTTTTATCCCACCGTACCGCCCGCCAAACAGATCGGAGCGGATCTTGGCTTCGGCCTGGAAGGCGTCAGCCTTGGTCTGTGCTTCAGGTATCGGTTCACGATACCGAATGCCCCGGAGTCTGAAGTCGTACCACCAACGACTACCTCTCTTTCTAACTGTCATCTGTTGCTCCTCTCCGGTTACAGCCGCCGACGAGAAGCGCCGCCAAGGATAGCAAACGAGGGCCCTGGTCTTCCAGACCTTGGTTCATTCCATGCGAGGACCGCGTCCAGCCAAAACCGGAGTAGCCCGCCCTTTCGCTCGAAGGGGATCCTCTTTTCGCTCACCCAGGCGTAAACGGTGCGAGGCTTTACCTTGAGCAGCTCAGCCAGCTCTTTCAAAGTCAGATAAGTCGGTAGTTCTTTCGCTTGCTTAACGTTCATGCTCATGGTGTTACTCCTTCCGTACCTCGGAGACTTTATCCTGCGTCATCCCTCGCGACAGCCGTTTGCCAACAGTAGCTCGGCACTCAACGTCAGAACCGCGAGCGATAGCGACCGGGTCCAAGTCGCGGGACCTCGCACCGTGATGGGACGCTTCATCGAAGGCGCCTCCCCTGGTCAGCCATCAACTCAGATTGTTTGAAGCTGTGTACCTTGAGCCAATGCCTCGACTTTATGACTTGATTCCCGTGGTCCTCCATGGTGATCAAATCGAACTGCCGAGGGTTTGAAACTTCTCAAGTCCGGTAACGTGACGAAACTTGCTGTGCAACCCGAGTGCCACATCACAATCGTCGCATCGGTCCTTCGAAGACAATTCAAAAACGGTGCCAAAAGTAGGAGACGAGCCGGCGCAGATCCGCCCGGAAATAGCGCGCCGAAGTTAACAAACTCACCCATGAGTCATATGTGACTAACGTCCGTCATATATGACTCAAGGCCTGTCATATATGACACTTCGGGGTGGGACCGTATTTGAGCCTATGGACCGTATTTGAGCCCCGAGAGGACCGTATTTGAGCCCCTGGCTATATTTGAAACCATAGTCAGGTGACGGCGAGTGTTCATGTGAAGCGCGAGGGTGGTTTCTGTGAGGTGGATGGTTCGTATGCGGATCAGTTGGTTCGTATGCGGATCAGTGGTTCGTATGGGAGCCAGGTGGTTCGTATGCGGATCAGTGGTTCGTATTTGAACCTGGGTTCTTCGCATATGACACAGGTACTTTCGTATGCGAAACAGGAAACAACTGAGTGTAAACGGCAAGGGTAGGGGTGCGTCAGCGCACCGGGGGTGCGTCAGCGCACCGGGGGTGCGTCAGCGCACCGGGGGTGCGTCAGCGCACCGGGGGTGCGTCAGCGCACCGGGGGTGCGTCA
>Ga0136617_10001090_pt1 | contig 23692 bp, 25 predicted proteins | sample AntDrymUQ3222106_2_FD_129672 | JGI IMG/M metagenome (GOLD analysis project Ga0136617, IMG submission 129672) | Polar desert sand microbial communities from Dry Valleys, Antarctica - metaG UQ322 (21.06) | ecosystem: Environmental > Terrestrial > Soil > Desert | place: Antarctica: Dry Valley...
CTCGTCGAGGGCGGAATCGAGACGTGGAGCGCGCTCTACATGGAGCGAGAGCTGGACACGGGCCCGCTGGTCGGCGCGCTCGGCCCGGGCGCCTATGCCGTCGCGATGGTCTCCGGTCGCCTCGCCGGGCAGGTGGTCACGGGGCGCGTCGCCGAGCGAACGCTGCTCGTCGGCGCGGGCCTGGTCTCGTCCGCCGGCCTGCTCGTCGCGTCCGCAGCGCCCGTCGCCCCGGTCGCGATCCTCGGGTTCTTCATCGCCGGCGCAGGCGTGTCGGTAGCGGCACCGGTCGCGTTCAGCGCAGCCGGGAGAGTCGTCGCAGACGGTGAGCGCGGCAGCGCCGTTGCGACCGTGACGACGATGGGCTACGCGGGGTTGCTGATCGGACCCGGGCTCGCCGGCGGCGTCGCTGAGGCGACCGGTTTGCGCGGGACGTTTGTCGCGCTCGCCCTCGTCGCGCTCGTGCTCACGATCGCCGCGCCGCGATTACGGCTCGGCTGACCTCTGGGTGCGCCGGGGGAGAGCGGCGCGGCTGCCGCTCTCCCCCGGCGCGACCGTCTACCTCGAGAGATCGACGCCGAACGAGACGAGCCGGCGGGTGGAAACGCCGCCGAGCAGGCTCTCGCCGGTCTTGCGCGCGCGGACGAACACCACGAGCAGCCGCTGGCTCGGGGATGCCGGGAAGCTCCGAGCCCGCTGCATCGTCAACTGCGCCCAGCCATCGCTCCCCGTCGGCTGCTCGGGTGGCACGGTGAACTGGTTGTACGGGACAGCCGTCACGTAGACGAGCATTCCCTCGACGGGACGACCGCCGCAGGCGCTGACGTGGAAGCGCACCGTCAGGCTCTGCGTCCCGCCGGTCACGACCGCGGGAGAGATCGTCTGACGATCGATCACGAGCCGGGCGGGGGGGCTGATCTGATCGCTTCGGATCGCGTCCGAGCCCGGGGGGCAGCCCGTCGGCGCCGGCGCCGGCGCCGGTGTCGGAGCTGGCGGCGGAGGCGTGGCCGCGGCAGCCTTCACGACCTCGGTCGGCCGCGTGACCCGCGTGTCCGAGCCCTCGGCGTTTCGGGCGACCACCCGAGCGCGGAGGGTGGTGCCGGAATCGACCCGCTTCAGGACGTACGTCTGGTCGTCGGCGCCCTCGATCGCCGAACAGCTCGCGCCCTGGTCGTCGCAGCGGCGCCACTGGTACTGATAGGAGATCGGCGAGGTCCCCGACCACGTCCCCTTGTTGATCGTCAGCGTCTGACCGACCTCGGTCGTGCCGGTGATCCTCGGTGCGGATGTATTTTTCGGGACCGCGTTCGAGGCGGCCGGGACAGTTCCCGCCATCCAGAGCGAGGCGATCGCCCCGACGATCGCTGCACTCGGTACGAGCTTGCGCCTTGATGGTCGCACGATGTCCTCCTTGATCGGCTGTCCCCACTGAGACGCCCGGCTCGGTGGGATGCTGGAATGACCCTTCGTCCCTCGACGTCGTTCTCCTCGACCCGCATCGGGAGCATCGGCGCCTGCGCGCGCAGCTTCCAGGCGACGAACGCGATGACGAGCGCCCGCCCAAAGGCGAATCGCCGAGCCGAACTCAGACGAACGGCATGAGCGCGGCGACGACGCGGTCGACCTCGGCTTCGCTCGTCGTCGTCGAGAAGGGCAGCGCGAGCGCCGTCTCGAACGCGCGCTCAGCGCCGGGAAATGCCCCACGGTCGCGGTAGGCGGAGAGCAGATTGACGGCGTACGTGCCGATCTGCGCCTCGATCCCATGCTGCCGCAGACCCGCGAGCGCGTCGTCGCGTCGCTCGAGCCGGATCACGTAGGCCTGCCAGCCGTGACGGTCGCCCTCTACCGCGGCCGGCGTGCCGACGAGGTGGCAGAGCCGCTCCTCGTACCACCCGGCGACGCGTTCGCGGGCCGCGAGGAGCTCCTCGAGCCGCCTCACCTGCGGGATCCCGATGGCGCAGAGCAGGTCGGGCAGCCGGTAGTTCAGACCGGGCGTCGGGATGTCGACGCTCGGAGCCGCGACGATTCCGTGGTGTCGCAGCCGTCGGATCGAGGCGGCGAGCTCGGGATCGTCGGTCGTGACGGCGCCCCCTTCGCCGGTCGTCACGATCTTGCGAGGATGAAACGAGAGACAGCCCATCAGGCCGAGCGCGCCACAGGCGACATCGCGATACCGCGCGCCAAGGGCGCCGGCCGCGTCCTCGACGAGCGCGACGGACTGCGGCACAGCCGTCTGCAGCGCCTCCCAGGCGACGGGACGGCCGAAGAGGTGTACCGCGAGGACGGCACGCGTGCGACTCGTGACGGCGGCTGCGACGAGCTCGGGCCGGACGAGGAACGTCTCGGGATCGACGTCGACGAGCACCGCACGCGCGCCGCAGAGCTCGACCGCGTTCGCGGTCGCAGGAAAGGTGTAGGCCGGCACGATCACCTCGTCACCAGCACCGATCCCGAGCGCGAGCACCGCGAGATGGAGCGCGGCCGTCCCCGACGAGACGACGACCGCGTCGGCGGTGCCAACGGCGCCCGCGAGCGCGCACTCGAGCTCGCCGACCTTCGGGCCCATGGTCAGCTGACCGCTCGCGACCACCTCGGCGAGCGCGTCGAGCTCGGCGTCGCCGACATCGGGCCGCGCCAGGCGAATGGAATCTGGGGTCTGTCCCCGGAGGGGACTGACCCCGGTCTTCCTCCCGCTCACGAGACCGCCCCGAGCCGCGCGCGATACCAGGCGATCGTCCGCTCGAGGCCCTCGTCGAGCTCGACCTGTGCCTCGAATCCGAGCAGCTCCCGCGCCTTGGCGACGTTCGGGATCCGCAGCTCGACGTCGGTGTAGTGCAGCGGCTGGAAGACGATCTCGCCGGGACAGCCGCTGAGCCGCTTGATCCGCTGGGCGAGGTCGAAGATCGTCACCGCCGAGCGAGGGTTGCCGATGTTGAAGCTCTGACCCACCGCGTTCTCGTGCTCGAGCGCGAGCAGCAGCCCGGCGGTCATGTCGTCGACGTACGTCCAGGCGCGGATCTGCGAGCCGTCGCCGTGGATCGTCAGGTCGGCGCCCGCGAGCGCGGCCTCGATGAACGCCCGGATCGCGCCGCCGCCGATCTGCGCGGGGCCGTAGATGTTGAACGGCCGCACGGTGACGATCGGGAGGCCGAGCTCGTCGTGGTAGGCGTGAGCCATGTGCTCGCCGGCGAGCTTCGAGACCGCGTACGTCCAGCGCGCCTCGCCGACCGAGCCGATCGTCGTCACGTGACCCTCGCTGACGTTGAAGGCGTGCTGGCCGAAGACCTCGCTCGTCGAGAACTCCACCACGCGCTCGACCGTATCCCTCGTCGCGAGCGCGGCCTCGAGCGCGTTATAGGTGCCGACGACGTTGACGCGCATCGTCCGCACAGGGCTTTCGAGCACGGTGTCGACCCCGGCGATGCCGGCTGCGTGGACGAGATGCGTGCAGCCCGCGGTGAGCTCGACGAGCCGCTCGAGGTCGAGGACATCGGCCTCGACGAGCCGGAAGTTGGGATGTTTGGGCAGCTCGGTGCCCGTCAGGGCATCCCGGTGGAGGTTGTCGATCGCGACCACCTCGTTCTCCGCGACGAGGAGGCGGGCGAGCGTTGTGCCGATGAATCCCGCGCCGCCGGTGATCACGATCCGCTTGCCGGCCAGTGGCACGCGGCGAGTCTAGCGTGGTCAACGCCGGGCCCAGGTCGCGCGGCGCCGGCCGCGAGCAAGGGCCGGCGAGTCGAGAAAAGCCTCCAGCGAGCGCCTGAGCCCGCCGGCATCGAGCCCGTGCGCAGCTCGGTGCTCATGCTTCGTCCCGTAGCGGCGCAGCTCGACGTTTCTGACCCCGAGGGCGAGCAGGCGGTGTGGCATGTCCTGGAGCGCGATCGAGACCTCGGCTGACGAGGTCCCTGCGAGCGTCGGCTCGACGAGCGCGACCTCGGCGCCTTGGAGCGCGGCGCGAAGCTCACGTGCGGGGAACGGCCGCACCGTGGTCGCGTAGGCAACCGTCGTGTCGAGCTCCTCTGTCGCCTCGAGCACCGGATCGAGCGTCGGGCCGATCGCGAGCACGAGCGGGGCGCCGCGGGATCCTCGGCGCACGATCGTCAGCGGTCTGTCGAGATGGGGCTGCGCGTTCGTCTCGTCGGTGAGCCGCACATATACCCGGCCGCTGCCTGCGATCGAGCCCTGGAGCAATTGCTCCGCCTCGAGCGGGTGACCCGGAACGTGGATCGTCCAGCCGGGTAGCGTCGCGAGGAGCGCGACGTCGCCGGGCGCCTGATGGGTGCGACCCTCCCCGAAGCGTCGTAGGAGGCGCCGATGCTGACGAGCACTGCGCCGACGTCCTGATGGGTGAGGTCGAGCTTGATCTGCTCGAACGGGCGCTCGACGAGAAACGGCGCATAGGAGTGGGCGACCGGCCGCATCCCCTCGAGCGCCATGCCCGCAGCGACGGAGATGAGCAGCTGCTCGCGGATCCCCACGTTGACGACGCGGGCCTGGTGGCGATCGAGCACACCGAGCTCGGCGAGGCGCGCAACGCCGATCTCCGCGAGCACCAGGGCAACACGCTCGTCTTCGTCGAGCGCACGCGTGACGACGTCCGCGAAGCGGTCGCGCATCGTCGCGCTCACGAGGTCTCGACCTCGGCGACAACGACGTGCGGCCGTCCGGCGCGGGCGGCGGCGAAGGCGCGCTCTAGAGCGCCATGTTCGCGACCGGACGCGACCGTGCTCGTCCAGCCCTCGACCTCGAACCGCTTCGCGATCCCACCGGGCCAGCCGTGGCTCGCAGAGCGGTTGTCGACGACGATCGCGAGCAGCCGGTCGAGCCCGAGCCGCCCGGCGAGGGCGATCGCCTTGTGGTTCGACCCTTCCTCGAGCTCTGCGTCGCCCAGGAGACAGACGAGCCGGGGCCGCCAACGTCGCTGAGCGCGAAGGGCGAGCGCCGCCCCGACCGCCAGCGGCAGCCCGTGGCCGAGCGAGCCGCTCGCGATCTCGATCCCGGGGACGAGCGCACGATCGGGGTGGTGGCCGAGCGACGAGTCGAACCCGCCGTGCGTCGAAAGAGTCTCGGGGTCGAGGAACCCGCGCGCCGCGAGCACGGCGTACGTCGCCGCGGGCCCGTGCCCCTTCGAGAGGTAGAACCGATCGCGGTCGGGATCGTCGGGTCGCTCGGGATCGACGCGGAGGAACCGGTCGTAGAGCGTCCACACGACGTCGAGCGTGGAATGGGCGCTCGGCGCGTGCTTCTCGTCGCCGGTGACGAGCGAGAGGAGCGCCGGCAGCTGCTCGTACCGAGCGCGGCGAGCTGCTGGGCTGGTCGCGGCCTGTGGCATGGCGACCACGGTAGAACATCAAGCTCTCTTGAAGTCAAGGGCGAGTTCCTGCTGCCGTGTCGTCGGAACGACGTAGCATCGAGCCGGTGACGACCGTCCTCTTCGTCGGCGCCGGCCGGCACCAGCGCCGCGCGATCTACCAGGCTCGCGAGCGCGGGCTTCGCGTCGTTGCGGTCGATCGGAACGCGGAGGCCGCCGGCCTGATCGCCGCCGATGTCGTTGAGGTCGTCGACTTCGTCGAGCTCGACGCGGTCATCGAGGTCGCCAGTCGACACGGTGTCGACGGGGTGCTGACCGTCTCTGCCGATCGGGCCGTTCCGGTCGTCGCGGCCGTGACGGCGCGCCTCGGGCTGCCGTCGATCGGAACCGAGGTCGCGCACCACATGACGCACAAGCTCGCGATGCGCCGGCGGCTCGCCGACGAGGGAATCCCGCAACCGCCTTTCGCAGCTGTTCGTGATCTGGCCGGGGGACGGGGCGCACTCGAGACGACCGGCCTGCCTGCCGTGCTGAAGCCGGTGGACTCCGGTGGTCAGCGCGGCGTGTTCAGGATCGACGAGCCGGGCGAGCTCGAATCGCACCTGCACGCCGCCCTCGCAGAGTCGCCGACGAACGAGGCGATCCTCGAGGGTTTCGTCGACGGGATCGAGCTCAACGGGATCGTCGTCGCCCGCGACGGCGAGCCCGTCCTCGTGACGCTCTCGGATCGCTTGCGCCCGGCGGGAATCGGTTTCGGCGTCGGCTGGATCCACCTCTATCCGGCGACGATCTACGGCGACCAACTCGAGCTTGCCGAACGGACTGCCGAGCAGGTCGTGCGGGTGTTGGGTTTGCGGGACGGGATCGCGTTCCCACAGTTGATCGCCTCGCCCGACGGGAGCGTCGCGGCGGTCGAGGTCGCGGCTCGGATCCCCGGCGGCCAGATGGCGGACCTCGTGCGACATGCGGTCGGCGTCGACCTCGTCGAGATCGCGCTGCGTCAGGCGCTCGGTGAGCCTGTCCCCGACGATGTCGCGTTCCCGCGGTTCTCGCAGCCGCTCGCGATTCGGTTCCTCACGGCATCACCCGGCCCCCTGCCGACCGGCGTCGTCACGCGCATCGGCCCCCTCGAGCCCGTGCTCGCCGCCGAGGGCGTTGTGCAGGCCGAGACGTACCTCGCGCTCGGAGAGACGATCCGCCCCGTTCGCCTCGACGGCGATCGTCGCGGGTACGTGATCGCGATCGCCGACACCTCGGTCGAGGCGCTGGCGCACGCAGAGAGTGCCGCCGGACTGCTCGAGGTCGAGGTCGAGGTCGATCACTGATCCGCGAGCCCAGCTCGTGGCCGCGGGGTATGACGTCATGATCGAGCGGCCGTAGGAGCATGCCGAGTCGTCACTGGGACGCGCGACGACGCAGGAGCCACCGACCGACGAGCCCGACCGCGAACATCGCGACGCCCGCCGCGACGGACTGCACGGGCAGGGTCACGACGAGCGCCACGCACCCGGCGAGACCGGCCACGTTGAGCGCACGCGGCCAGCGCCGTTCCGCGCCCCGCTGAGTGAAGGCGGCCGCGTTGGCGATCGCGTAGTAGGTCAGCACGCCGAACGAGCTGAAGCCGATCGCGCCGCGCAGATCCGTGAGGAGCACGAGCAGCGCGACGGCGACCCCCACGGCGATCTCCGCATAGTGCGGCACCGAGTACCGCGGGTCGACGGCGGCCAGCGTTCGTGGCAGATCGCCCTCGCGCGCCATCGCGAGCGCCGTCCGACCGATCCCCGTGACGAGCGCGAGCAGGGCGCCCAGGCTCGCGATCGCAGCCCCGACGCGAACGGCGGGCTCGGCCCACACCGAGCCGACGGCTTCGACGGCGTCCGCGAGCGGCATCGTGCTGCCGGCCAGCGTCTCCGGGCCGAGCGCGGCGAGCACAGCCGCGCCCACGGCCGCATAGACGACGACAGCGATGGCGAGCGCGATCACGACGGCGCGAGGGATCGTACGACGCGGCTCTCGCACCTCCTCCCCGAGCGTCGCGACGCGCGCGTAGCCGGCGAAGGCGAAGAAGAGGAGCCCTGCCGCCTGGAGGATTCCGTAGACCCCACCCGACCCTACGCCCTCAACGAGGCGGGCGGTGTCGGCGTCATCGCCGACGAGAACGAGGGCGACGACCAGGGCGAGCGTGGCGAGCGACCCCGCGACGAGTACCCGCGCCAGACGGGCCGTCCGCGTGATTCCACGCAGATTCACTACGGTCACGGCCACCACCGCCACGACCCCCACCGCGCGCTCGCGCCAGGTCGGCCCTGGAACGGCGTACGCGGCAAACGTGAGCGCCATCGCCGCGCACGACGCCGTCTTCCCGATCACGAACCCCCAACCGGCGAGGAAGCCCCACCACTCCCCGAGGCGCTCGCGGCCGTAGACGTATGTCCCACCCGAGGTCGGGTACTGCGCGGCGAGCTGGGCGGACGCGAGCGCGTTGCACAGGGCGACGAAGGCGGCCAGTCCGAGGCCAACAAGCAGCCCGCTGCCGGCAGCGTCCGCGGCCGGTGCGAAGGCCGCGAAGACTCCGGCCCCGATCATCGCGCCCAGCCCGATGACGACGGCATCGAACGTCCCGAGACGGCGCGCGAGCGCTTGCGGCGCGGTCACAAGCCGTCTGGGGCGATGCACTCGCGGTAACCGTTCGGGCGGCGCGTCGCTGGTGGCAGGATGCCCGTGGACTCAAATCGGCGGATCCCGGACGGCGACCAGTCCACGCGACGAGCGAGCGTCGAGCTGTTCACATGGCGAGCGTAGACCCCACAGCGACCCCGAAGCGGAAGCTTCATCGCGGATGACCTGCGCGTTCACGCTCGCCCACTACCGCGAGCTGCTCCGCGCCGCCTGCGCGGGCGGCTACCGGTTCTCCGGCTTCGACGACGGGCCCCGGCGCGGCGACCTCCTCCTGCGTCACGACGTCGACCTCTCGCTCGCGGCTGCGGTCACGATGGCCGAGCTCGAGGCCGATGCAGACGTGTTCGCGACGTACTTCCTGATGACCGAGTCGGTCTTCTACAACCTCGCCTCGACAGAGGGGGTCGCCGCGATCGAGCGTCTGCGGAGCCTCGGCCACCGGGTCGGTCTCCACGCCGTCCATCCGAACGCCGTGCTGGACGATCGCTTCGATCCCGTCGTCGCCTGGCACAACCCCGACCCGGAGACCATGTCGTCACCTGTCGCCGGCGCGGTCAACGTCATGCAGCGGCCGTGGTTCGACCCCTCCTCGTACCGCTCCGACTCGAATCAGCGCTGGCGCTTCGGCTGCCCACACGAGGAGCTCCGGGCGGGCTCTTTCGAGTGGCTCCAGCTCCTGACACACCCGGAGCTCTGGGTGTACGACGGCGCGACGATGGGGGAGACGATGCGGTCGCTGCTCGACGCCGAACGGGAGCGCGACCTGGCCCGACTGGCGGCGGATCGTATCGACCTTTCGTAAGCGGAGACCGGCCTCGCGCAACGTCTAGAGATTAGCCCCGGGTGTCACCGATCGCGATCAGGGCTCCACTCGCGCGCGAGGATCTCCTCGAGGTTGCGGGCGACAGCACCGTCGCCGCTGTGGCCGACGGCGGCGAACGGAATCGGCCGCCGGGGCGAGGGCTCGATCCCGAGGTACGCCGTCAAAGCAGCCCGCGTAAGCTCGGAGACCGAGGTGCGGCGGCGATCGGGTTCGCACGCGACGGCGTGTGCCAGCTCGTCGAAGAGACTGATCGTGATGCGCTGCATACATGCATTCCAGCATGCTGATGGGCTCATGAAGGAGGTTTCTTTGGCCGGAGGCGACGTCAACGTCGGCGAGCACATCGTCGTCCGCGTCGGCGATACCGTGCGACGTCCGGTCGGCCCTCGCACACCGGCGGTGCACGCGTTGCTTCGACACTTCGAGCGGGTCGGCTGGCGGGAGACGTGATCTGCCACAACGATCTCTTCTGGCCGAACGTCGTCTTCCGCGGCGGTGTCCCGGTTGCGCTGATCGACTGGGATCTCGCCGTGCCTGCGCCGCGCCTCTTCGACGTCGCTTCCGCCGCGAACCACTGGGTGCCGCTGGCACACGACGAGCGGGCCGTCGCCTGGGGCTTATCCTCGACTCGCCATGGCGAGCGACTGCGCCTGCTGTGCGATGCGTACGGGCTGACCGGCGACGAGCGTCTCTCGCTGCTCGACGTGGTCGCGAGTCGCAACGCGTTGGGCTTCGAGCTCCACCACCGGCTCTGGGGTGGCGCCGAGCGTCGGCCAGGCTGGCGTGAGATGTGGGACGCGGGCAGCGGTGACGAGATCCTGGCCCGCAACGCCTGGTTCGAGACCCAGCGGTCCGACCTGCTTGCATTCCTCCGGTGAGCCTTCGCCCGGTCACCGTGCTCGTCTCTGCCGCCGGCGCGCCCGGAACGGCGGCGCTGCTGCGGGGCCTGCGCGCGAACGGCGAGCGCGAGGTGCGGCTGATCGGGACGGACATGTCCGATCGGTCGGTGGGTCGGCACCTCTGCGACGGGTTCCACCGCGTTCCCGCCGGCTCCGATCCGGCCTTTGCCGACGCAGTGCTCGAGATCGTCGAGCACGAGCGCGTCGACGTGGTGCTGCCGCAGTCGTCGTTCGATCTCGAGGGGCTCGCCGCTCACCGCGAGCGCTTTCCCGTACCGGTGCTCGTCTCGGGCTCCGACGCGGTCCACCGCTCGAACGACAAGGCCGAGACCTACGCCTTTCTCCACCGCCTCGGGCTGCCCGCCCCCGAGTTCCAGCGGGTCAACGGCGCTGCCGCGGTCGACGCAGCCGCGCGCGAACTCGGCTACCCCGAGCGCCCCGTCTGCTTCAAGCCCGTGTTCTCGAGTGGCTCGCGCGGCTTCCGCGTGCTCGACCCGACGGTCGATCGGGCGCACCAGCTCCTGCACGAGCGGCCCGGGTCGGTCGCGATGCGGCTCGAGGAGGCCGTCGAGCTGCTGCCCGACGAAGGAGGCCCCGACCTGCTCGTGATGGAGCTCGCGACGGGCGGTGAGCGCACGATTGACGGGATCGCGGATGGCGAGCGCGTCGTACTCGGACATCCGAAGACTCGCGAGGCGATGCGTGCGGGGCTCGCGATGTACTTCGTCACGCTCGACGACCCGGCGCTGATGGAGCTCGCCGACCGGATCGTCGCCGAGCTCCGGATCGAGTGGTTCTTCAACATCCAGCTCGTCGGCGAGCACGTGATCGAGGTCAACCCGCGGATCTCGACGATCGTCTACCAGGACGATCTCAACCTGGCGTACCTCGGCGTGAAGCGCGCGCTCGGCGAGCTCTCGGACGACGAGCTCGTGGCGCTGCGCGCGCGAGTCAGACCCGGGCGCACGGCGCTGCGGTACTTCGACCAGCTCGAATGGGACGGATGAGCGGCACCCCCGCTCGTGCTCGAGCGACACCGGCCCGCAAGGTCATGCGCGAGGCAGCCTGCCCAGCACCGCGAGGTAGGCGTGGTGTTCGGGTGCACCACCACGCAGTCGCTGCCACGGATCGCGCGACGGCGGGCGGCCAGCCTCCTTCGGCGCGGGACCAGCCTCCCCCATGGGGGCGCGAAGACCCCCTTCTGGAACAGTCGCAGAACGACTGTCACGTGTCTGTGCCGACTTCGTGCCGATTCTGCGACGAGCTGCCCCGGTTCGGATGAGCGATCGGCTCGACGAACGCGCGCTGCGACCCGACGGCTCGCCGCTGCGCGTCACGGTCTGCCCCGTCAACACCGCCGGGGTGCCCTGGACGAACGTCCGCGCGCTGCGGAGCCGCGGAGTCGACGCGCGGCTCGTCGTCTTCAACCGGTACGCGCTCTTCCCCGAGGCCGACGTCTCGCTCGACCTCGAAGGCAGCCTGCTGCGCCGACAAGCGCGGCAATGGCGCGCGCTCGCAGGGCTGCTGCCGCGCACCGACGTCTTCCACTTCACGTTCGGGCTGACCCTCGTGCCGCAGTCGCTTCAGTTCCCGATCCTGCGCGGTCTACGGCGACGCAGCGTGATGCACTACCTCGGCTCGGACATCCGCGGCAAGACACCCGCGGAGCTCTCCTACGGGAAGAAGGCCGGGGCCGAGATCGTCGGCAGCTACGACGCGATCCGCTGGGTGCCCGAGGCAGCGGTGATCCCACCCGGCATCGACGTTGGTGGAATCGTCCCCACGCTGCCGCCGGGAAATCGGCGTCCGTTGATCGTCCACGCTCCTTCTTCGCGGGCACGGAAGGGGACGGGCGCGGTGATCGCCGCCTGCGAAGGTCTCGGCGCCGATCTCGAGATCGTCGAGGGGCTGCATCACGCGGAGGCGTTCGAGCGGTACCGCCGCGCAGACATCGTCGTCGATCAGCTCAATGCCGGCTGGTACGGGCTCTTTGCGATCGAGTGCATGGCGCTCGGGAAGCCCGTGGTCACATTCCTCCACGACGAGGCGGTCGCACGGACACGGGCCGCGTACGACGTCGACGTCCCGCTCGTCAACGCGGACGCGAGCACGCTCGCCGACACGCTCGCGGAGCTCGTCGGCAGCGGCGTCGAGGAGTGGCGGAGAATCGGCGAGGCGTCGCGCACCTACGTCGAGCGCGTCCACGAGATCGACCGCGTGACCGACCGCTTGCTCGACGTCTACGCCGCGCTCGAGCCGGGCGCTGCGCTTGGACGAGAACCGGCGGTCGCGAGACGCCGGGCCCAGGAGCCGGTTCCCCGCGTGCCGCTGGAGGGTGCCCCAGACCCCACCGCAGACCTCGACGAGGCCCCGCTCCCGGCCCGGGTGCAGCCAGGCGCTGCGATCCCCGCGGGGATCGGGGCGCAGCTGCGCCGGCTCGGCCGGCACTCCGCGATCTACGGGATCGGCGGTCTCGTCTCCCGCGTGATCGCGGTGCTGCTGTTGCCTCTCTACACCAACTACCTGACCCCGTCGGACTACGGCACGATCGAGACGCTCCTCGCGCTCACGACGGTGATGGGGATCGTGCTGCGCGCCGGCATCTCGAGCGCGTTCTTTCGCTTCTACTTCGACGTGGACGACGACGCGGGCCGGCTCCGCGTGCTGCGCACGTCGTTCTGGTTCACGATGGGCGCAGCGACGCTCGGTCTGGCCCTGCTCGTGGCGTTCGCCGGCCCGATCTCCGAGGCGCTGTTCGGCTCCGACGACGCTACGAACCTCGTGCGCGGCGCGGGCGTCGCGCTGTGGGCGACGGTCAACTACGAGCAGCTGACCGCGCTCTTCCGGGTCGAGGAGCGGTCGACCGCGTTCGTCTGCGCGAGCCTCGCGAACGTGTTTCTGACGATCGCCGTCACGCTCGTGCTCGTCGTCGCGCTCGAGAAAGGCCCCGTCGGCGTGATCGTCGGCAACTTCAGCGGGACGCTGCTCGTCTACCTCGCGCTGCTCGGCTACCGCCGCGAGCAGCTCGGGCTCGACTTCGACCGCGGCCTCCTGCGCGAGATGAACCGGTTCGGCCTGCCGCTCGTCCCGACCGCGCTCTTTCTCTGGGTGACGAACTTCAGCGACCGCTTCTTCCTCGTGAAGCTCGCCGACCTCACCGAGGCGGGGCTCTACTCGGTCGGCGTGCGCGTTGCCTCGGCGATGGTGCTGCTGCTCACCGCATTCCGTGCAGCCTGGCCGGCGTTCGCCTATTCGATCAAGGACGAGGACGAGGCAAAGCGGACGTACGCCTACGTGCTCACGTACCTGACGGTCGTGACGGCATGGGTCGCCCTCGCGCTCACGCTGCTCGCGCCCTGGATCGTGCGCGTGCTGACGGAGCCGTCGTTCTACGACGCCGAGGAGGTCGTCGGGCCGCTCGCGTTCGCCTCGGTCGCATTCGCGACGTACATCGTGGTCGCGATCGGCGTGGGGCGGGCTCGCCGCACCCAGTTCAACTGGGTGGTCACGGCGGCGGGCGCCGGGGTCAACTTCGCGCTCAACGTCGCGCTGATCCCGCGGTACGGGATGATCGGCGCGGCAATCGCGACGATCGCGGCATATGCGGCGATGGCCGTCGGGATGGCGTGGTGGTCGCAGCGGATCTATCCCGTGCCGTACCAGTGGCGCAGGGTGCTGACCGCCGCGGCAGGGGCGGTGCTGCTCGCAGTCATGGGCGAGCTGCTCGACGCTGGGCTCGCGGTGTCGATCGCGTTGGCCCTCTCATACCCGCTCGTCCTCCTCCCGCTCGGGTTCTACCTGCCCGCCGAGCGACGCCGGATCTGGGCGACCGTCAGCCGCAGCGCTCCGGGCTCGACCGGATGAAACGCAGGGCGCCTCGGCAGAGCGCGAGCGCGGCGCGTTCCCGGACTTGGTCAGTCGCGAGCTGGCGGTCCTCGTCGGGGTTTGTCATGAACCCGAGCTCGACGAGCGCGACCGGCACATCGGCCCAGTTGAAGCCGGTGAAGTCGCTTCGCTCGACGATCCCGCGCGACGGGAAGCCGAGCGCGTCCACGAGCTCGATGAGCAGGATCCGCCCCGCGCGGACACTCGGCCGGTAGACGTCGTCCGTCCAGCCCGGGCGCAACGCCGGCACGAGCACGCTCGTGCCGCGCACGGAGCTCGACGCGATCCCGTCGGCGTGCACGCGGAGGAACAACGCCGCCTGCACGCGATTCGCGATCCGCGCCCGGGCGATGTTGCCGACGCTCGTCCCTGCGGTGCGCGTCCGCGTCATCACGACCTTGACGCCGGCGCGTCGGAGGAGCGTCCGCAGACGGAGCGAGACGTCGAGCACGAGGTCGGCTTCCCGGATGCCGCTCACGACCCCGCGCGTGCCGCCGCCGTCCTTGATCTTCCGCCTCGCCGACCCGGGGCCGATCGGCTCGGTCGCGGAGTTGGCGTGCAAGTCGTGTCCCGGATCGATCACGACGACAGGCCGTGTCGCTGCGCTCGCCGAGCCGCCGGCAACACAGGCGATCGCGGCAAGGATCGCCGCAGCCCGGATCACTGCGGTGGCCCCACGTGCCGGCGGACGTAGGCGAGCGTGAGGAACGCGCCGGGCACGAACAGAATCCCCGCGATCGCGATCAGCACCCGCGCCGCAACCGTGCGGATGTCGACGGCGAGTCCGGCGAGCAGGCACCCGCCGGCCAGCCCGCACAGGAGCGGCCCTGCGTGATCGAGTCTGCGACGCACGTCCGACAGGATCTCAGTCGCGGCTACGCCACGATCCGGTACACCTGGAACACCTCGGCGTACTCGCGGTTCACGTTCGTGCCGTGCACGCGAGCGAGGTTCCAGACGTACTCCTCGTTCGCGTAGCGCCGGTGCTGCTGCGAGGCATACCGCTGCACCGCTGCGACCTTGCGCTCGACGTGTCGGCGCTCGAGCCCGACGTAGGCGCCGTACGAGAAGTCGAAGTTGTTCCAGGGGATCTCGTAGCCGAGGATCGTCGTGCGCTTGAACGCCCGCAGGCCCTCCTGCGCGATCGTCTGGTGATCCTGGTGAACGTCGTGGTGGGAGGGCTGGAAGACGACGTCCGGGCGGTAATCGTCCCAGAGCGCAACGAGCAGCTCGAGAATGTCCTGGCGATGCTGCGGAAAGGTGCGCACGTCGAAGTCGTGCACAGTGAGGCAGGCCTCGGGGATCCCGAGCTCTGCGGTCGCCTCGCGCACCTCGCGCGCGAGCGTGTCGGCGGCGAACCCCTCGGGCAGCGACCGGGTCGCGATCGAGAACGCGACGTAGCGCACCTCGCAGCCCGCCTCGACGAGGCGTGCCGTCGTGCCACCGCAGCCGAACTCGCCGTCGTCGGTATGCGGCGCCAGCACGAGCGCCCGCTTCGCCCCGTCGATCACACGCGTCCCCCGACCGGCGTGGGCTGCGGCGGCACGGGCGTGGCAGCGGCCCGGGCGGAGGTCGACACGGGGCGCCTGGGCACGCTCGTCGCGAGCCCGACGAGCCCGAGCAGCCCCCACGTGAGCGGATCCTCGAAGAACGCGTTGTAGAAGAGGCTGTGCACGAAGATCGCGAATAGCGTAAGCCCAACGGCGAACGAGACGCGCGACGTGAACCCGCGGCCCAGCCCGGAGAGCGCCCCGCTCAAGGCGGCGACGACAAGCCAGCCGAAGAGCAGCAGACCCGGCACGCCCGTCTCGGCGGCGACCGTCACCGGGGTCGTGTGCGAGGCGCCGCGCCTGATCCCGCGACCGACGAGCTCGGCACGGTCGGCGTATTCGCGTGTGAACCCGCCGACGCCGACGCCGCCAAGCGGGTTCGAGGCCGCGATCCGAACGCCCTGCCCGACGAGGCTCGCCCGGCCGCTCGTCAACGTGTCGATCCCCGAGCGTCCCTCGTCGAGCGCACGCTCGCGGACCTGAGGGATCGCAAGGGTCACCGCGACGACGACGAGCGCGAAGCCCATTGCCGCGACGAGCGCGCGCCGGCCCCACACGACCATCGCCGCAGCCGTCACGCCGGCGGCGAGCGCGACGAAGCTCGTCTGGGAGAAGGAAAGCACGAGACCCGCCCACATCCCGGCGATCACGAGCACGAGCCCGGCGCCCTTCCTCCCGCGCACGCCGCCGAGGAGCACCCCGGCGAGCGCCGTGAGGATCCCGACCGTGAGGTACCGACCGTAGATCGAGGGATCCCAGAACACCGAGTTGACGCGGAAGAACGGCGCGTAGGCATTCCCCACGATCACTTTCGGGTTCCAGAACACCTCGCGCGTCGCCCACTGGTAGACGCCGACGGTTGCGTAGAGGAGCGCGGTCGCGACGAGCGCTCCCCAGAGCCACGTCAGCCAGCGCCCGCGCCAGGGGAGCCGCGCGAGACCGATCGCGAGTAGACCGAACGGCAGGACGAAGGCGCCAAGCGTGATCGCCGCCTCGCGGAGATCGACCGTCCAGAGGATCGTCAGCCCCATCCAGGCGACGAACGCCGCGAGCGGGAGCGCGACGCGGCCGAGCTCTCTGGTCCTCGGGTCGCGACGCATCCCGAGCTGCCAGCCGAGCGCGACCGCGTAGGCCGCCACGACGCCGTAGAGCGGCAGCAGGAGGTTCGCCTCCTCGCCGCCGAGCTCGATGGGGACGCGCGCCGGCGCGCAGGCGAGCACTGCGAATGGGAGCAGGTACGGATAGCGCAGGATGAGCACGCCGCCGCCGATCGCAAGGCAGGCGCCAACGACGAGTCCCACGGCGAGCAAAGCGGCCGAGACGTCGGGAGCGAGGTAGCCCCCGAGCGCACCGAGCCCGAGCGCCCAGCCGCCGAGGCCGGCGAGCCGCAGCTCGCGGCTCGTGCCGGCGACGAGCAGCGCGAGACCGGCGCTGCCCCACAGCCCTCCGGCGTAGGCGAGCCAGCTCATCGCGGCCCGGGTACCGGACGCACGAGGACGACGGCACGCGCTGTCGCACCGTTCGCCGATACGACGAGGGCGTAGCGGCCCGGTCTGTCGGGAGCGCGCAGCCGGAGGGTGCCGGGCCGGACTGTGCCCCGCCGTCGACCGAGCCGCCATTGGACGCGGCGCGCATCCGAGACGACGAGCACCGCGAGCGACCGTCGGGCGCGGGCGACGATCCGCTCCCGGCCCAGTGCGACCGACCGCGCGACGACAAGGGCGGGGCTCGAGCGCGACGCCGGGTTCCCGGCGACGTCCGTCGCACCGAGCGCGAGCCGATAGGTCCCCGCTGAGGCTGTCTCGCCCTCGACGAGCCCGAACCACCGCACCTCGCCCTGCTGCTTGCGCCCGCGCTTCAACACCTGTCGACGACCGTCGACGAAGAGAGACACCTGTCCCGCCTCCGAGAGCCGGTAGCGCGCGACGACCGTGTCGCGACGCCCGTCGCCGTCGGGCGAGAACACGCGCGGGACGACCGAGAACCGCTGGATCGTCGGCGGGGTGACGTCGACGCGGATCGGGTTGGGCAGTCGAATCGTGCGCCGCTGCCGCCCGAGGCGGACGAGCGGCAGATACTCGTCCTCGGCGACGACTGCGCCGTTTTCGTCCCGCCCGTCCCAGAAGATCTCGACGGGGCCGCGGGCGGCAGCGAGCTCCTGCACCAGCGTTCGGATCCGGGTGCCGCCTGCGTCGACGATCTCGACCGACAGCGCATCCGCCTCGCGCAGCCGGAACGAGATTCGCGCACTCGACCGCGGGCAGTCGCAGACCGGCGAGAACACCTTGTCGACGCGGGTGCCGACGATCGGGCTTGGCGTGAGCTTCAGCTTCTCCGTGTAGGCGAAGGCCGCGCCCGTGGCCCCGAGCAGCGCCGCGACGAGGGCGACAGGGACGTAGCGGGCCACTCCCGACGATTGTAGGGGCGAGGTATGCCTCGCCCTGTCCTTTCCGCAACGTCGGGATCCGCTCGCGCGGATTCCGACGGCGGACACACCTCTGAAGCGGCCGCTGCCCGGCCGGAAACCACACCCTTCCAGGATCAGACTGGCGCGCCTGGTTCGGTCGCCGGCTCGGCGCCACGGCCGTTGAGCCACCGGGCGAAGGTGGCCGCCGCTGCAATGGACGCGATCACCGCGCCGCCAATCACGATCGCGTCGGCGCCCGGCGGATCGACGAGCTTGACCCCCGCGAGCGTGAGCGTCGCGGCGAGCGCGATCCGCAGCGCGCGGTCGGGGAGCCTGACGGTGAAGTGCCCCCCGAGCAGCACGCCCGGGACAGAGCCGATCAGGAGCCAGCCGGTCGCGACGAGGTCGACGTGGCCGGCGACGAGATGTCCGGCGCCCGCGACCGTCAGCAGGAGCGCGGCGTGGAAGATGTCCGTGCCGACGATCTTCGCCGCGGTCAGCGGAAATGCGACGAGCATCACGAGGCCGAAGAGCGTGCCGCTCCCGACCGAGGTGAGCCCGACGACGAACCCGCCCACGACCCCGGTCGCCAGCGCGATCGCCCGGTCGCGCCGCCCCAGGAGGAACGGCCGATCCTCCGGGACGGAGTGCAGGTACGCCTTGACGAGAAAGGCGATCCCGCAGATCACGAGCGCTACCCCGAGGATCGCTTTGGCCGTCGACTCGTAACCGTCGCCGTACTGCCGCCTGAGCCACCACGCGAGCGCGACCCCGACGATCGAGAACGGGGCGGAGCCGAGCAGCATCCACGCGGTGAGCCGTGCGTGGACGTGCCCGAGACGACGGTGCTGAACCGCGCCGAACGACTTGAAGATCGCACCGTGGACGATGTCGGTACCGATCGCGATCGACGGCTTGAAGCCGAAGACGAGCACGAGCAGCGGCGTCATCAGCGAGCCGCCGCCCATCCCGGTGACACCGACGAGCAGGCCGATCAGGAGCCCTGCGAGGGAGAGCTTCCAGTCCATGTCACCGCCCCGTTCCGGACCGGTGATTAGGAGAACCGGGCTGGGTCATCCTCTCGCACGGAGGATTCGGCGAGAAGAATCTCCTTCATCGTGTCTCCGCGCAGCCCGAGCCGGAGCGTCTCGAGCGGGATCACCTCGTCGGGCGGGATGTTGCCGAGGTTGACGTTCGGCCCGAAATGCCTCACGAACCACGCCTGCGAGGACTTCGTCGGCGCCTCGAAGAGGAGATCGTCGAGCGGCACTTCGTGGGCGATCTCGTCGATCAGCCCGGTGCGCATGTCTCCGTCCTTGCGGAAGATTCCGCTCGTCCCGCCCTCGCGGCCTTCGGTGATCACCTTCCAGGCGCCTGCGCCGAGCTCCTCTTTGATCCACTCGACCCACTGGTAGGGCGCGTAGACGACGTCGGAGTCCTTCGAGCCGACCTCCGAGAGCACGATGAAGTCGCGGGCGAAGTCCTCGATCAGGCGCAGCTTGTCGTCGCGAGGGATGTCGAGCGTGCCGTCCGAGATCTCGACGTGCGAGAAGCGATGCTCGGTCAACCAGCGCTTGAACTCGTCGATCCGCCCGCGCGCATACACCGCCTCGAACAGCGTCCCGCCGCAGACGACCGGGGTCTCGAACGAGCGGTAGAGCGCGATCTTCTTCTCGAGGTTGTTCGTGACATAGCTTGTCCCCCAGCCGAACTTGACGATGTCGACGAACTGCCCGCCCGTGTCGAACATCCCTTCGATGTCGCGTGTGTTCAGACCCTTGTCGATCACGTGCGTGAGCCCGACCTGGCGCGGCTTGCCCGGCCTGGCGGGGACGCCGAGCCAGCCGTCCTCAAAGGGAGGCATAGATGTCCTCCAGTCGTTGCTTGGCCCGCTCCTGGACGTCGCGGTAGAGGGAGTTGCCGTGCGCGTCGATCCCGACCGTCAGCGGGCCGAAGTCCTTGACACGGAACTTCCAGAGGCACTCGGGCATCAGCTCCTCCCAGGCGACCTCCTCGATCTCCTCGATCTGGGTCGTCTCGAGCGCCGCGGCGCCACCGACGATCGCGAAGTAGACCATCCCGAGCCGCTGCATCGGCTCGATCGCCTCGTCGGGGAAGCCGCCCTTGCCGCAGATCGCCCGGACGCCATACTCGGCGCCGAGCCCCTCGGTGAAGCGCACCATCCGCGCGCTCGTCGTCGTCCCGATGCAGACCTTCTCGTAGCGGCCGTTCTCGAGCTTGCGGACACCGGGCGCCGTGTGCAGGAGAAACGCGCCGGCGAGATCCATCGGCGGCGCCTGGCCCTGGTCGAAGATCCTGATCTGGGTGCGGTCGCGGATCCCGATGATGTGACCCTGCACCGTGACCTCGTCGCCGGCGCGCAGTTTCAGGATCTCCGCCGGGTCGGCGATCGGGAACGTGACCTCGTGACTCGGCATCAGCGTCTCCCGCGGGGTCTGGCAGGGGGTCTGGCCTCGGGTCTGTCCTGGGGTCTGGCTTCAGCCAGACTCCTCCGCCCCGCATGCGCGTTGCAGTGCTCGCTCCGCATCTCAGAACTCGCGATCGAAGTCGACGGTGCCGTCTGCGGCGATGTGCGCCGAGGCGCGGCGCGCCGCCCAGCACTGGTAGTTGACCGCGACCGGGTTCAGGGTCATGTGCGTGTCGGCGTGCTCGATGTGGCACTGGAGCACGGTCACGTCGCCGCCGAGCCCCATCGGCCCGATCCCGGTCTGGTTGAGGAGGTCGTACAGCTCGTCCTCGAGACGGGCGACGAGCGGATCCTCGTTGCGGGTGCCGATCGGCCGCGCGATCGCCTCCTTGGCGAGGTGCATCGCGTAGTCGGCCGAGCCGCCGAGCCCGATCCCGACGATCCCGGGCGGGCAGGGCTTGCCGCCGGCGCCGACGATCGAGTCGAGCACGAAGCGCTTGATCCCCTTCACTCCGTCGGCGGGCACGAGCATCTTCAGGAACGTCATGTTCTCGGAGCCGGACCCCTTCGGCACGCACTTGACGTCGAGCCCGTCCCAGTCGGGCACGAAGTTCCAATGGACGATCGGTACGCGATAGCCGACGTTGGGCCCGGTGTTCTCGCGCGTGAGCGTGTGGACGGTGTTCGAGCGGAGCGGGTGCTCGACCGTCGCCCGCGCTGTACCCGCCTTGAGCGAGGCGTAGATGCGTGCGGGGTGGAGCGGGAAGTGCTCGCCGACGTGGCAGTAGTACACGGCGATCCCGGTGTCCTGGCAGACGAGATTCTTCTGCTCGTCCGCGATCTCGACGTTGCGGTGGATCGTCTCGAGCACGCGGCGGCCCGTGACGGAGGTCTCGCGATCTCGCGCTGCCGCGAGCGCGTCGCGCAAGTCCTGAGGGATGTCCTTCAGCGCCCAGACGTACAGGTGCGCCGCCGCGTCCTCCACGGTCTGGTCGAGGGCAGTGGTCGTGGTCGTGCTCATGCGCGCGGTTCCTTTCCCTAGCGCGCCGCGGTAGCGGCGTGCTTCCCTGCGCGGCGTCCGAAGACGGCGCACTCGAGCAGCGAGTTCCCCATCATGCGGTTGCGACCGTGCGTGCCCCCGGCGATCTCGCCGCAGGCATAGACGCCGTCGAGCGTCGTCTCCGCGTTCGTGTCGATCACGAGCCCTCCGTTCTGGTAGTGGAGGACGGGGTAGGTGTACAGCTTCTCGCTGAGCGGATCAATTCCCGCGCCACGGAACCGGCGCAGCATGTACGGCAGCGACACACCCGCGTCGGCCTCCGGGATTCGGGTCGTGTCGAGCCACACCGCGGGGCGCCCGTCTGGGGTCTCGACGCCGCGCCCCGCAGCGACTTCGTCGACGATCGCTTGTGACACTGTGTCACGAGCGCCGAGCGAGTCGGTGAACTCCTCGCCTTCGGCGTTGAGCAGCACCGCGCCGTATGCGCGCGTCGTCTCGGGGATCGAGTAGCCCTGCATCGTGGGGGGCCAGGCGCCGCCGTTGGGGTGGTACTGGAGTGCGTCGAGGTCGCGCGACTCGGCTCCTGCTTCGCAGGCTATACGTGTCACCTCGCCCGTCGCGTTCGGATGGTTCGTCGAGAGCTCGCCGCGTGTCGCCGCCTCGGCGAAGCACCGCCCTCCGGCGGCCAGCACGACGGCCCCGGCGTCGACCACTGCCTCGCCGGTCGGCGCCTCGAACGCCGCGCGCCAGCCGGCCTGCTTCGGCATGAGCGAGACGAGCGCATGATGAGGGAGCTCGATGCCCGGCCCGCCCTCGAACGCCTCGCGCAGCGCCTTCGTGATCGCGTGGCCGGTCCGATCGCCAACTTGGAGCAGGCGCTTCCGTGACGCCCCGCCGCAGCGGGCGAGGCGGTAGCCGCCGTTCTCGCGCGTGAACGAGCAGCCGAGCTGCTCCAGCCAGTGGATCGCGGACGGCGCGTCAGCGGTCAGGAGCTCGACGAGCGGCGGATCGGCGGTCTCGTGCGACGAGCGCATCACGTCCTCGGCGTGCAGCTCGGGGCTGTCATCCGGGCCGAACGCGGCCTGGATGCCGCCCTGCGCCTTCGCCGAGTTGCACGCTTGCACCGTGGTCTTCGTCGCGATCGCGACGTGCGCGCCGGCGCGCGCCGCCGACACCGCGGCTGCAAGACCCGAGGCGCCGCTACCGACGACGAGCACGTCGAAAGAGCCTTTGCTGGCCACGCGTGCGAGTCTAGCAGTGGATCGTCAGTGTTCTAATGAGACGTATTAGTGTCGCTTATCTCTGAAGCGGATCCCCGTGCGATAGACTCGGCCCATGCCGACGCTCGCCGAGCTCATGCGTCCAGAACTCGTCGAGGTGGCTCCCGAAGACACGCTGGGCGAGGTCGCCGAGCGGCTCAACGATGTCGGAATGGGGGCCGCGGTCGTCAAGGACTTCGGCAAGCTGATCGGGATCATCACCGAGCGGGATCTCTTGAAGGCGATGGCCGCCCGCGTCCACACGAGCGAGGCGCGCGTCCGGCAGTGGATGACCGAGGATCCGGTCACTGCTCCCGGCGACACCGAGGCGGACGCCGCCGCGAAGGAGATGCTCGAGCGCGGCTTCCGGCATCTTCCGGTCGTCGACGAAACCGGTCGCGTCGTCGGGATCGTCAGCCTGCGGCGCGTGGTCGCCGCGGCGCAGGCCGCACCGCACTCCGCCTGAACGCGACTCGAGCGGGGCGCCGGTCCGGCCGCGTCGTGCTCGCCGGCGCACTCGACCGACGCGGGCGCCTGTGGAGAAAGCGGCACGCACTCGGCACGAAGGACATCTGGTGTCCACGGCGTCTGGCGCCCATGCTTGCACCGTGACCGCGTGTAGCCCGCTCGCCGACTCAGGAGGAACGTGATGATCAGCGACGTCCTAGAAGAGCTGCTCGACCTGGAAGTCACCTCGAAGGGCTATGGCGGCGCGTTCTACGCAGTCGTCGAAGACGGCGGCGGCGGCGGCAACTGCAGCTGTAGCTGCGCGCTCTGTGCTGTTCTCTGCTGCCACCTCTGCTGGTGACCGAGCTCCGGACGGCAGGCGCCGGCAGGCGCACGCTCGAGCGACCGCTGCTCGCGCCGTGGTATCGCGCCGTCCGAGACGGTGACCGCCTGCTGTTCGAGCACGCGGGCGAGGTCGTCGAGTTGCGCGGGCAGGCGGTCGAGGCGCTCCTGCCCGCGCTGCTCCCGCTGCTCGACGGCTCGCACACGGTGACGGAGATCGTCGAGCAGCTTGGTGAGGGAGCCGAGCCTCCCGTGCTGAAGGCGCTCGACGCGCTGAGGTCGCACGGTCTGCTCACCGAGGGCCCCGCGGTCGCGGCCGATGCCGTCGCTCCCACATACGTCGCGGCCGTCTGCCCCGGGGCAACGCTCTCGTCGTCCCTCGAGCGGCTTGCGGCATCGTTGGCCGTCGTCGTCGGCTCTTCCCGGTGCGCGAGGCAGATCGGCGAGCTGCTCGTCAGATCGGGTGTCCGTGTGAGGTACGGCTCGTTCGCGCCCGAGACCCGCGGCGCCGATATCGTCGTCGCCGCACCCGACACGGACGAGGTCGCGCAGCTGCGGGCTCTCAACGACCGGCGTCTTCGCGACGGAGGCCCGTGGCTGGCGGTGCTCCCCAACGATGGCCGCTTCGTGGGCGTCGGCCCGCTCCACCTGCCTGGGCAGACCGC
>Ga0136617_10001091_pt1 | contig 23678 bp, 15 predicted proteins | sample AntDrymUQ3222106_2_FD_129672 | JGI IMG/M metagenome (GOLD analysis project Ga0136617, IMG submission 129672) | Polar desert sand microbial communities from Dry Valleys, Antarctica - metaG UQ322 (21.06) | ecosystem: Environmental > Terrestrial > Soil > Desert | place: Antarctica: Dry Valley...
AGAGACCCAAAGTCATACCCTCAAGCATGACTTGAGAGTCGGACAGAACCGCGGCACAGCGCGGCTGCGCCGATCAGGCCGACGAAAAACACCAGCCACTAGATCGGTGGTCTGCGCGGGCTCGTGGCGCGGGCTCGTGGCGCGGGCTATGCCGTGTGTTGCCGCGACCGCGAGCGGGGCCGCCGGGCGTGGCGGTGGCGCGGGGTGCTGGCGAACGGCGTCGATGACGGCGTGGGGGTAGCGGGCGTTTGAGCTGCGCTGTCAGCGTGGCGCGCAAGTGTTCGCCTGGAGCATTTCCGCGCCAGGCTCCCGTTGGCGGGTGGCCGGCGCGATTGTTCATGCCCAACGTCGAGCTCGCCGCGCGCACGCCAGGCGCTCGGGCCACCTCCCTCATCGCCGCTGTTCACCAGCGCCGGTCCCGCCCCAGCGCCGGCCTGGCCCCAGCGCCGGTCCCGCCCCAGCGGCCGGTCCCGCCCCAGCGCCGGCCTGGCCCCAGCGCCGGTCCCGCCACGCAGCGGGGGGACCGCCCACAGCCAGGGCCTACGAGGCCGGTGGCACGAGCACCCGCAGCCTCGCGCTGAGCGAGATCGTGCGCCAGCCCGACGAGATCGCCCAGCGCTGCTCGGGGGTGTTCTGCTGCGGGATCGAGCTTCGTCCGACGAGCAGCACGTCGTAGTGGCCGCGCTCGAGCGCCGCATGGAAGCTCGCCTCGTCGCGGTACGGGGTGAGGAAGCCGTCGACGAACCGGCCGACATACTCGACGTCGTTGTCGATCCGCGTGCCGAAGGCCGGCCAAACGGGTGACAGGTCGCCGAGCGACCAGTAGGTCGCGAAGGCAAAGCCGATGCGGCGGCCGCTCGGGGCGGCGCTGAGCATCGCGTCGAGGCCCGGGTCGCGCGCGCGGTAGCGGCCGTCGTTGATGCGGTCCTGGATGCGGTTGGCGGCGGCGAGGCCGACGAGCGCGGCCGCGATCGCGGCCGCGGCGAGCACGACGCGCCGCCCGCGCAGGCGCCACAGCAGCCACGCCGCTCCGGCGAGTGCGGCGAGCCCGGTGGCGGCGGGCACGATGTCGCGGATGCCGCGCAGCTGGTATCCGTCGTAGGCGCCGGCGAGCGCGCCGAGCGCGAGCGCGGCCTCGAGCGCGAGCGCGGCAGGGCGCGGCAGGCGCCCGGCCGCCCACGCGACGGCCGGCACGGCGAGCAGCAGCGCCGGGATCGCGTAGCGCGTGTTGGCGTGCGCGAGCGACGGGGTGCCGCGGAGGCCGAGCGCGGTCGCGGGCGTCACGGTGTACAGGAGCGCGAGCGCGACTGCGCCGGCGGCGAGGACGAGCACGCGCGGATCCGCCGCCCGCCCGCGCGATCGGGCGAGGACGAAGACGGCCGCGATCCCGAACGCGCAGACGAACGGCACCGTCCCGAGTCCCTCGAGGATCTTGACCGCGACCTTGACCAGGACGTCCGGCTCACCGGCATAGTCGGCGATCGAGAATCCGATCTGGTCGCGGATGATGTCGGGCGGGGCGTCGAAGATCGTGACGCCGAACGGCGCGACGTGCAGCGGGAAGAGCGGGTTGCCCGACAGCGCGAGGTTGCGGACGAGCCAGGCGAGCATGCCGAGCAGGGCGAGGCCGCCGACGAGGACCCCGTCGCGCAGCGCGACGGCCGCGGGCGCAGGCGCGGCGAAGCGGGCCTGCGCCGACTCCGCGGCGGCGCGCGCCGCGAACCCGCTCCGTGCCGCGTCCGCGATAGCGGTCGCGCGCGCTGTGCCCTCCCGGGCCGTGGCGCGGCGCGCGGCCACGAGCCGCGCCGCGGTCCAGATCACGATGACGACGGGGACCGAGCTGACGCCGTACCACTTCGTTCCGGCTGCGATTCCGAGCGCGATTCCGGCGAGGACGAGGTCCGAGCGCCGGCTCGTGCGCGCGTGGCGCAGGAGGAACAGGATCCCGCAGGCGAAGGTCGTCCACATGAGCGTGTCGGGCAGGGCGCGCGGGATCGTCACGAACCCGACGACCGGCAGCGAGACGATCGCGGCCGCGGCGAGAAGCGACGCGGCGTGCGGCGCGCGCAGCTCGCGGGCAACGGCGAAGACCGCGACCGCCGTCGCCACGAGCAGGAACGTGATCGGTAGGCGGACGGGGAAGTCGTTGTGCCACGGCAGCACGGTGCTGAGCAGGACGACATCGCCGTTGTTGGGGTAGTTGCCCTGCGCCAGGTGCGGGACGAACTGGTCGATCTGCCACATCGAACCCAGCTGGATCCAGCGGCCGACGCCCGGCAGGTGAAACGAGGTCGGGTCGTCACCGATGACCTCGTCGCCGGCCCAGCGGCCGAGGTCGGCGAACGCGGCCGCCGCCGCGAACGCGCAGGCGAGCACGGCGAGCGCCCACGACGCGCGGCTGCTCGGCGCGACGGGCTCGCCCGGCCCGCGCTGCTCGGCGACCTCCGCCCCGGTCGCGGGCCTGACGAGCGCGGCGAGGCCGACCGCGAGCGCCGCCGCGACGAGCACCGTCCCGCGGGTCAGGACGCCGAGCATCAGCGGGACGAGATGGACGCAGATCAGGATCGCGGCCGCGACGACGAGGCTCGCGAGCCCGAGCTCGAGCGCGTCGAGATGGCGCAGCCGGCGGCGCACGATCAGCGCGGTCGCGGCGGCGACGGCGGTGAGCATGACGCCGAACAGCACCGCGCCGGCGAGAAAGTCCTGCGGGGGCATCGAGGGCGCGGAGCCTAATCCAAGCACCCGCGGCCCACGCCCGGCGCTGATAATGTCGCGGCGATGGCCGGATCGATCGTCGGGCGGCTGCGCGGCAGGCTGCGCCCCCCGTCCAAGGACGACGCCGAGATGAGCTACTGGGCGCAGCGTGCCGCGGTCGAAGGGGTGCTGGGCAACGCGCACTACGAGCGCGTCTTCACGACCCACTTCGGGCTGACGCCGCGCTTCTTCGCCGCAAAGCGCGTGCTCGACGTCGGCTGCGGGCCGCGCGGCAGCCTCGAATGGGCGACCGGCGCCGCGCAGCGCGTCGGCCTCGATCCGCTCGTCGAGCGCTACCGCGCGCTCGGCATCGACCGCCACGCGATGACCTACGTCGCCGCCCCCGCCGAGCGGATGCCGTTCGCGGACGCGTCGTTCGACGTCGTCGCGAGCCTCAACTCGCTTGATCACGTCGACGACGTCGACCGCGCTGTCGGCGAGATCACGCGCGTTGCGGCGCCCGGCGCCACGTGGCTGCTGACCGTCGAGGTCGGTCATGCGCCGACCGCGTTCGAGCCGCATTCGCTCTCCTGGCAGGTCGCCGAGGACGTCGGCGGGTGGCAGGTGCAGTGGTCGGCGCGCAACGGGCTGCGCTCAGATCACGACATCTACACGAGCATCGACGAGGATCTCGCCTACACCGACGGGCCCGGCCTGCTGCGCGCCAGGCTGAAGAGGGTCTGATCCTGCACGCCCGATCGTGGCGCGCGCCACGGCGCCGGTACTCGACAATGCAGCCAATGGATCTTCAGACCGACGACCGCAACCTCGCGGATCTCGGGAGGCAGCCGGTCGCGGAGCCGGTGGTGCGGGCGCCGGATGGCGGGGAAGCGCCGCCCGGGCCCCCCGCGGGGCTGACGACGCGCGCCAACCGCAGGCTCGCCTGGGCGGCCGTGCTCTTCGCGAGCTTCTCGGCGGTCACGCTCGCGCGCTACACCGGCGTCGTCGGCCGCGGCGGCGTCACGGACGTCCTCCACGTCGGCGCCGCGATCGTCGCCGTCTTCGGGCTCGCGGGCTTCGGGCCGACACGGCTGCTGCTGCCCGAGAGCCTGCGCCGGTTCGAGCTGCTGTGGCTGCTGCCGGTCGGCGCCGTGGCGGGGTCGCTCGAGCTGACGTTCATGTCCTACGCGCACGTGCCCTTCGACGTCTCGCTCGCGATCGTCCTCGTCGCCGGCGCGGCGCTCGCGGTCTACGCCTGGCGGCGCGACCCGGGCCTGCCGGCCGCGCGCTCGGCGCCGGCCGGCGCGGCCTCCTGGCGCACGCTGCTCGTGCCGCTGTACGTCGCCGGCCTGATCACGCTGATCGCGCTGCTGCCGATGTTCCGCGGCGGCTTCGTGACCGTCATCGGCAACGGATCGGATGCGCACCTCGCCGTCGGGACCGCGAAGTTCCTGCAGGGTCATCGCTCGCAGGAGATCGACATCTCCGAGCCGGTCGACCAGGTGCCGCTCGTCTGGCGCTCCAAGCCGCCGATCTACCTCGCCTTCGGCGCGATCGCGCGCGTCGCCGGGATGGAGCCCTACGCCGTCATCGCGACGCTGGCGGCGGCGCTGGTGGCGCTCGGTGCGCTCGGCTTCTGGCTGCTGGCGCGCGAGCTGCTCGGTGCCGGCGCCTGGGCGGCGGGCGGCGCGATGGCGCTGATCGGCCTGAACCGGATCTCGCTGTTCACCGCCATGCACCCGTACTTCAATCAGATCTGGGGCTACATGGCGATGCCGTTCGCGATCGTGCTCGCCTGGCACGTCGTACGCCGAAGAACGCTCGGCGGCTGGATCCTGCTGGGGGCGTTCCTCGGCGTGCTGGCGTTTGCCTATCCGCTCGCGCTGCCGATCCCGCTCATATCGCTCGTCGTCTTCATGGGCTTCGATCGCACGCGGCGCGGGCTGCGGCTCGTCGCGCGACCGCGCCTGCGCAGCCGCCGCGATCTGTTCTGGATCGTGCCGCTGCTGACGTTGCTGCTGACGATCCCCGTCAGGGGCGTCTTCGAGAAGGCCGGCTCGGTGCTGCGCCTGCTGAACTACGGCGGATCGCTCGCCAACTGGGGCGGTGACCTCCCCGGGTTCATCCCCGAGCGCTACTTCCTCGGCCTGGACGACACCGCGATGGCGGTCATCGCGGTCCCGCTGCTGCTCGCCGGGCTCGTGCTCGGGCTGCGGCGGGTGCCGCGCGACATCCGCTGGGGCCTCGGCGCCGTGCTCGCCTTCGGCGTGCTCGCGGCGCCGTACTTCCGCCCGCGCGACTACGGTTGGTACTTCCACTTCAAGGCGCTGGCGTTCGTCGCCCCGATCGCCGTCGCGATCGCCGCGGTCGGCCTGTCGCGCCTGAAGTGGGCCTGGGTCAGCGCGGTCGCGGTGCTCGTGCTCATCAGCGCCGCCCGCAACGGCGCCGCGGACGAGATCGGCAAGACGTTCGACCAGCTGCCCAAGAGCCTGCTCGAGCTCAAGACCGTCGACGCGCGCCTGCCGCCCGCCGCCTCCGTGCGCCTCGACATTCCCGCCGACGGCCGCATGCTGTGGGCCGGCATCATGCTCTCCGGCCAGCCGCTGTGCTCGCAGCGCCCGGTGCTGGAGACGAGCTACCCGCACGTCGCCGTTTCGCGGGCGGCCGACTACGTGCTCGTCGACGACGACTGGCGCAAGCCGTTCGACGCCGTCGGCCCGCCGGTGATGACGCTCGAGCGCTACGACGTATTTCGCCTGCGGCCCGGGCTGCCGGGCGGCGATCGCTGCTCGCGGCGCATGGTCCAGAACATCACGCAGCTGCAATGAGGGCTGCGCTCATCACCAGCGCGATCGTCGCGAGCCTGCTGATCGCGGCGCCTGCATCCGCGCAGACCACGCCGACGACCGCGTTCGCCGCCGACGCAAGCCAGACCGGCGTCATCAGCCTCCTCTTCTGGGGCGCGCAGGGCGCCGTCGTGCAGTACTTCGAGCGTGTCGGCGATCGCCGCAAGCGGCTTGGCAGGGCACAGTCCGCGGCGGGCGCGGTCACGACGCTGAAGGACGCCACGACGTGGTCCTGCGATCGCCTCGAGCGCAGGTTCGAGGCGCGCGCGACGCTGCCGGACGGCAGCACCGTGTCGGGCGCCTACGGCGTCCGCACGGCGTCGTGCGCGCAGCGCTTCGAGCTCGCTGTCCCGCGGCGCGTCGCGCCCGACGCCAAGGCCCGTGTCCGCGTCGTCGACCGCTGGAACATCGGTGGGATCCGCCCGCGGCTGTGCATCGCGGCACCGCAGGCCAAGCCCGAGTGCCGGACGCTCGAGTTTCGCCGCGCCGTCGCCGTCGCCACGCATCGCTTCCGGGCGACGACGCGAGGGCGCTGGCGCGTCGAGCTGCGTGTCCGTGACCACCGCGTTCGCAGGCTCGTCGCCGTCGGCGACGCCAGGAGCGTCGACGACGTCGCGCCGCCGACGGTCCTGGCGACGGGCGACTCGACGATGCAGGGAATCGACAGCTTCCTCGCGGACGAGCTCGGCGACACGGCAACGCTGCAGCGCGACGTGCAGATCGGCAGCGCGATCAGCCGCGGGACGTTCTGGACCCGGCACGCGGCGTCGCAGATCGAGCACCTGCGACAGCGCGTCACCGTGATCTCCGTCGGCGCGGCCCTCGACGCCTATCCGCTTCTCACGCCGCGCAAAGCGACGGCCCAGTGCTGCGACGAGCCGTGGGTGCGCGCGTACAGCCGCCGCGTTCGCACGATGATGCAGCGCTACCTGCGCGACGGGCGCGGTCGCGTCTTCTGGCTCACGCCGCCGCTGCCGCGCGATCCCGTTCGCGTGACGATCACGACCGCCATCACCGCGGCGATCCTGCGAGCCGCCGAGGATCTGCCCGGCGTGACGGTCATGCGAGTCGATCAGCTCTTCTCGCCGAACGGCTACGCCGACGTCATCCGCTACCGCGGGCGCGACGTGCGCGTGCGCGATTCCGACGGCGTCCATCTGAACATCTCGGGAACCGCGATCATGGCGCAGCTGCTCGCGCCGGCGATCCGCGAGGCGCTTGCGCAGACGGATCCGGGCGCGTGACGACGTAGGAGGCGTGCGTAGGGGATCGCGCCCGCGTCTCGGATAGCCGTCGTGAGAGAATCCATCGAATCTTGCTGAATGCACGGGAACGAGGAGAGGCCCCCGCGGCGGGGCACCCATGATCGCGGAGCTGGCGCCGTGACGGTCGCGGTGAGCGCAGGCGGGTCGTGAGCGAGCAGGACGAGATCGCGATCGTCGGCCTCGCGTGCCGCCTGCCGATGGCGCCCGACCGCGCGGCGCTGTGGCGCCTGCTGCGCGACGAGGTCGACGCGATCACGACGTTTCCCGCCGCACGGCTGGGCGCGTGGGACGGCGATCCGGGGACGCTGCCGCCGGCGGGCTTCATCGACGCCGTCGAGGACTTCGACGCCGAGTTCTTCGGCGTCTCGCCGCGCGAGGCGGTGGCGATGGACCCGCAGCAGCGCCTCGCGCTCGAGCTCGCCTGGGAGGGGTTCGAGGACGCCGGCCACGATCCCCGGCGCTGGCGCGACGCCGCCGTCGGCGTGTTCGTCGGGATGATGTACGGCGACTACGCCGACGTGCTCACCGCGGCCCACGCGGAGGCCGGGCGCCACACGCTGGCGGGCGTCGTTCGCAGCATCACCGCGAACCGGATCTCGCATTTCTTCGGATTCCAGGGTCCCAGCATGGTCGTGGACACGGGCCAGTCATCGTCGCTCGTCGCGGTGCACCTGGCGTGTGAGAGCCTGCGGACCGGCGAGTCGAGGCTCGCGCTCGCCGCCGGCGTGAACCTCATCCTCTCGCCGCTGTCGACCCTGCGCGCGCAGGGCATCGGCGCGCTGTCGCCGGAGGGTCGTGCCTACGTCTTCGACGCGCGCGCGAACGGGTTCGTCCGCGGCGAGGGTGGGGGGATCGTCGTCCTCAAGCGCCTCGCGGACGCCGTCGCGGACGGCGACCGGATCGACGCCGTCATCCACGGCAGCGCGGTCAGCAGCGGGACGGGCGCGTCCGGCATCACGGCGCCGAGCGCGGCAGCGCAGGAGCGGGTGATCCGCGCGGCCCTCGCGCGCGCCGGGCTCGACGCCGGCGAAGTGGGCTACGTCGAGCTGCACGGCACCGGCACGCGCGCGGGGGACCCGGTCGAGGCCGCGGCGCTCGGGCAGGTCTACGGGACCGCGAGGACGGCGGTCGATGCGCTGGCGGTCGGGTCGATCAAGACGAACATCGGCCACCTCGAGGGCGCGGCGGGCATCGCGGGCCTGCTGAAGGCGGTGCTCTGCCTGGACCGCCGCGAGCTCGTGGCGAGCCTGAACTTCGAGCAGCCCAACCCCCAGATCGCGCTCGGCGAGCTCGGCCTGCGCGTCGTGTGCGCGCGCGAGCCGTGGCCGGCCGGCGCCGGTCATGCGGCAGGGGTCTCGTCCTTCGGCATGGGCGGGACGAACTGCCACCTGCTGCTGTCGGCGGCGCCGCGCCCCGACGCTGCGCGCAGGCCGGCGAGCAAGCCGCCGCGCGCCGGCGTCGTGCCATGGGTCGTGTCGGGCCACGACGAGGCGGCGCTGAGGGCGCAGGCCAGGCGCGTCGGGGAGCACGTGGCGGCGCGGCCGGATCTCGACCACGCGGACGTGGGATGGTCGCTGGCGACGAGCCGCGCGCGGCTCGGTCGCCGCGCGGTCGTGGTCGGCGCCGATCGCGAGACGCTGCTCGCGCGGCTGGGGGCGGTCGCCGGCGGCGAGCCGGCGGCCGGTGTCGCCCTCGGGACGGCGGGCGCAGCCGGGCGCGGCAAGGTCGCGTTCGTGTTTCCCGGCCAGGGATCGCAGTGGCCCCGGATGGCGCTCGAGCTGTGGCGCTCGGCGCCCGTCTTCGCGCAGTCGATCGAGGCCTGCGCGGAGGCGCTGGCGCCGTTTTTGGACTGGTCGCTGGAGGACGTCCTACGCGACGCGCCGGGCGCGCCGCCACTCGAGCAGGTCGATGTCGTGCAGCCGGTGATGTTCTCGATGGCGGTCTCGCTGGCCGCGCTGTGGCGCTCGTATGGCATCGAGCCCGAGATCGTCGTCGGCCACTCGCAGGGCGAGGTCGCGGCGGCCCACGTGGCGGGCGCGCTGTCGCTGCCGGACGCGGCGCGGGTGGCGGCGATGCGCGGGCGCACGGCGTCGGCGCTCGACGGCCGCGGCGGGATGGTGTCCGTGCTGCTCGACGCCGACGCCGTGCAGGCGCGGCTGGACCGGTTGGAGGGTCTGTCGATCGGCGTCATCAACGGACCCGGCTCCGTCGCGGTGACCGGCGACCTCGAGCCGCTCGCCGAGCTGCTCGCGCAGCTGGAGGGCGACGGCGTCCGCGCCCGGCGGATCTCCGGCGCGTACGCGTCGCATGGGCCGCAGGCCGAGCTCATCCGCGAGACGCTGCTGGCGGAGCTCGCGCCGATCGTGCCGCGCAGCGGCGACGTCGCGTTCTGCTCGGCGGTGACGGGCGACGTCATCGACGGCAGCGAGCTCGGCGCCGGCTACTGGTTCTCCAACCTGCGCCGGCCCGTGCGCTTCGAGCAGGCGACGCGGGCGCTCGTGCGCCACGGTGCGACCGCGTTCGTCGAGCTGAGCCCGCACCCCGTGCTGACGGTCGCCGTCGAGAGCACGCTCGCATCGATCCCCGATACGTCGCCGGAGCTCGCGGTGGTCGGCTCGCTGCGCCGCGACGAGGGCGGCCTCGAGCGCTTCGTGACCTCGCTCGGCGAGGCCCACGCCCAAGGCGTCGAGGTCGACTGGGCGGCGGTCATCGGCCCCGGCGTGCCAGCGCGCGTGGAGCTGCCGACCTACGCCTTCCAGCGCCGGCGCTTCTGGGTCGGGGAGGAGCCCGCGGAGGCCGAGCCGGCGCCCGCGCCCGGCGGCGGCTCGCTCTCCCAGCTCGCCGGTGCCGACCGCGAGGCGGCGCTGCTCGAGCTCGTGCGCACGCAGGCCGCGGCCGTCCTCGGACACGGCTCGGCGGCCGCGGTCGGCGTGCGGCGCGCGTTTGCAGAGATCGGCTTCGACTCGCTGGCGGGGCTCGAGCTGCGCACCCGCCTGACGCAGGTCACGGGCCTGCGGCTGCCCGCGACGCTCGCGTTCGATCATCCGACGCCGGCGGCGGTGGCGCAGCTGCTCGCCAGGCTGCTCGACGGCGGCGAGCAGGTCGTGCGCGCGGTCGCGCCGGCCCGGACCCACGCCGACGAGCCGATCGCGATCGTCGGGATGAGCTGCCGCTACCCGGGCGCGATCGGCTCGGCGCAGGAGCTGTGGGAGCTCGTCGCGGCGGGCGCCGACGCGATCGGCCCGTTTCCGACCGACCGCGGCTGGGATCTGGACCGGATCTACGATCCCGATCCCGACCACGGCGGGACGAGCTACGTGCGCGAAGGGGGCTTCCTCTACGACGCCGCGGACTTCGACGCCGGCTTCTTCGGGATCGCCCCGCGCGAGGCCTCGGTCATGGACCCGCAGCAGCGTCTCGCGCTCGAGACCTCGTGGGCCGCGCTCGAGGATGCCGCGATCGACCCGCAGCGCCTGCACGGATCGCCGACGGCGGTGTTCCTCGGGATCAGCTCGCAGGACTACGGCTCGTTTGCGCCCGGCGTGGCCGGCGAGTACGAGGGCCTGAGGCTGACCGGCTGCGTGACGAGCGTCGTGTCCGGCCGGGTCTCCTACGCGCTCGGGTTGCAGGGCCCGGCGGTGACGATCGACACGGCCTGCTCCTCGTCGCTCGTGGCGCTGCATCTCGCCTGCCAGGCGCTGCGCGCCGGCGAATGCACGCTCGCGCTCGCGGGCGGCGTGACGGTGCTGTCGTCGCCGGGGATGTTCGTCGAGTTCAGCCGCCAGCGGGGCCTGGCGAGGGACGGGCGCACGAAGGCGTTCGCGGCCGCCGCGGACGGGACGAGCTGGGCCGAGGGGGCCGGCGTGCTCGTGGTCGAGCGCCTGTCCGACGCGCGCCGCCTGGGGCACAGGGTGCTCGGGCTCGTGCGCGGCACGGCCACCAACCAGGACGGGGCGAGCAACGGCCTGGCGGCGCCCAACGGCCCCTCGCAGGAGCGCGTCATCCGGCAGGCGCTGGCGAACGCGCGCGTCGCCCCCGACGAGGTCGACGCCGTCGAGGCACACGGGACCGGCACGATGCTCGGCGACCCGATCGAGGCGCAGGCGCTGCTGGCGACGTACGGTCAGGAGCGCACGAACGGACCGCTGCGTCTGGGCTCGATCAAGTCGAACATCGGCCATACGAACGCCGCCGCCGGCGTCGCAGGCGTCATCAAGATGATCATGGCGATGCGCGCGGGCGTGCTGCCGGCGACGTTGCACGTCGATCAGCCGACGCCGCAGGTCGACTGGTCCAGCGGTGACGTCGCACTGCTGACCGAGGCGCTGGCGTGGCCGCGCTCGGCGCGTCCGCGGCGCGCCGGCGTGTCGGGCTTCGGGATCAGCGGCACGAACGCGCACGTCGTGCTCGAGGAGGCGCCTGCCGCCGCCAAGGACGCCGGTGGCGCCGGCGCCGGCGCCGACGCCGTGCCCTGGGTGCTGTCGGCGAAGACCGAGACCGGCCTGCGCGCGCAGGCGCAGCGGCTGCGCGCGCACGTCGACGGCCGGCCGCAGCTCGAGCCGGGCGACGTCGGCTGGTCGCTGGCGGTCGGCCGCGCCCGCCTGCCGCACCGCGCGGTGATCGTCGGCGCCGATCGGCCGGCGCTGCTCGCCGGTCTCGACGCGGTCACCGGCGGCCTGCCCGCCGACGGGGTTGCCACCGGCGTCGCACGCAAGGCGGCGAAGGTGGCGTTCGTGTTCCCGGGGCAGGGGTCGCAGTGGCTCGGGATGGCGCTTGACCTGTGGGACTCCTCGCCGGTGTTCGCCGAGCGCATGGAGGCCTGCGCGGAGGCGCTGCGCCCGTTCGTGGGCTGGGCGCTGCGCGACCTGCTGCGCGGCGCGCCGGGGGCGCCCGCGCTCGAGCGCATGGACGTCGTGCAGCCGGCGTCGTTCGCCGTGTTCGTGTCGCTGGCCGCGTTGTGGCGCTCCTACGGCGTCGAGCCGTCCGCGGTCGTCGGCCACTCCCAGGGCGAGATCGCCGCGGCGCACGTGGCGGGCGCGCTGTCGCTGCAGGACGCCGCGCGTGTCGCCGCGCTGCGCAGCCGCGCGCTCGTGCAGCTCGCCGGCGCCGGCGGGATGATGTCCGTGTTCCTGCCCGCGAGCGAGGTGCAGGAGCGGATCGCGCGCTGGGACGGCCGGATCTCGCTGGCCTCCTACAACGGGCCGCGCTCGACCGTCGTGTCCGGCGAGCCGCAGGCCCTGCGCGAGCTCGAGGCGCAGTGCGAGGCGGCCGGCGAGCGCGCGCGGATGATCGCCGTCGACTACGCGTCGCACTCGCGCCAGATCGACGCGATCCGCGCGCGGCTGCTCGAGGATCTGCAGCCGATCGCGCCCGTGACAGGCACGGTGCCGATCCTGTCGACGACGACGGCAGCGCTGATCGACGGCGCGCAGATGGACGCCGAGCACTGGTTCCGAAACCTGCGCGAGCCGGTGCGCTTCGAGCAGGCGACCCGCGCGCTGCTCGACGACGGCTGCACGGGCTTCGTCGAGTGCAGCCCGCACCCGGTGCTGACCTGGGCGCTCGAGGAGACGATCGAGGACTCCGTGGCCGACCCCGGGCGGATCGCGGTCGTCGGGTCGCTGCGCCGCGGGGAGGGGAGCCTCGCGCGCTTCCTGACATCGGCGGGCGAGGCGTTCGTGGGCGGCATCGAGGTCGACTGGGAGGTCACGTTCGCCGGTCGCGGCGCACGGCGCGTCGGACTGCCGACCTACCCGTTCGAGCGCACGCGCTTCTGGGTGCAGCCGCGCTCGGCGGGCGGCGACGCGGGGTCGCTGTCGGCGGCCGGTGTCGGCGCGGCCGGGCATCCGCTGCTCGGCGGCGCCGTCGAGCTTGCCGCCCGCGACGGCTGGCTGCTGACCGGGCGGCTGTCGGGCGCCACCCATCCGTGGCTCGCCGACCACGAGCTGCTCGGTCAGGTGCTGCTGCCGGGAACCGCGTTCGCCGAGCTCACGCTGCGCGCCGGCGCCGAGGTCGGCTGCGACACGATCGAGGAGCTGACGCTGGCGGCGCCGCTCGCGCTGCCCGCGAACGGAGGCGTGCAGCTGCAGGTGACGCTCGGCGCGCCCGAGGCCGACGGGCGGCGGGCGATCGACGTGCACGCTCGGCCCGACGGCGGCGGCGGCGCGGAGTGGGCGCGCCACGCGACGGGGACCGTCAGCGCCGCCGCCACGACGGCGCATGACCGCATCGACCAGTGGCCGCCGGCGGGCGCGGACGCGGTCGACGCCGACGAGCTGTATGACCGGCTGGCCGATCAGGGCTTCACGTACGGACCGGCGTTCCAGGCGGTCCGGGCGGCGTGGCGGCGCGGCGACGAGGTCTTCGCCGAGGTCGTGCTCGGCGAGGAGCAGGCCGCCGACGCCGCGCGCTTCGCGGTCCATCCGGCGCTGCTCGACGCCGCGCTGCATCCCGCGATCGCGCAGCCCGCTGCCGACGGGGTGCGGCTCGCGTTCAGCTGGACTGGCGTGCGCGTGCACCGGCCCGGCGCGGTCGCGCTGCGCGTGCGGGTCGCGCCGGCGGGCGCGAACGTCATGCGCATCACGGCCGTCGACGAGCGCGGCGAGCCGGTCGTGTCGGTCGACGGGCTCGTCACCCGCCCCGCGCAGGACGGGCCGATCGGCGCGGGCCGCGACGGCGCGCTCGAGGCGCTCTACCGCGTCCGCTGGACCGCCGCGCAGCCCGCGTCGTCCAACGGCACGCCGCTGCGGCTCGTCGTCCTCGGCGACCTCGAGGTCGCCGCCGCGGAGCGCTTCGAGGACATCGCCGCGCTGGCCGCGAGCGGCCCGGAGCCCGGCACGGTCCTCGCCGCGGCGCCGGCCGACGTGCCGGCGACGCTCGCGCTGCTGCAGGCCTGGCTCGCCGAGGACGGTCTGCGCGAGGCACGCCTGGCGATCCTCGCGCGCGGTGCCGCGCCGGTGCTCGGGGGCGAGGCGGCGGACCCCGTGGCGGCCGCGATCCGCGGTCTCGTGCGCAGCGCCCAGTCCGAGCACCCCAACCGCTTCGTCTCGATCGACGCCGACACCGGCAGTGCCGACGCGCTGGCGCAGGCGCTCGCAACCGGCGAGCCGGAGGTCGCCGTACGCGAGGGCGCCGTCCTCGTGCCGCGGCTCGCGCCCGCGGCGGCCGACACGCTGCCGTCCGGCAGCTGGCGCCTCGCGCCCGAGCGCGCCGGCTCGCTCGTCGCAGCGGCGCCCGTCCACGGCGACGGCGATCGCCCGCTCGAGCGCGGCGAGGTGCGGCTCGCCGTGCGCGCCGCCGGGGTCAACTTCCGCGACGTGCTGATCGCGATCGGCGTGTACGGCAGGCCCGCGCAGATGGGCATCGAGGGCGCCGGCGTCGTGCTCGAGGTCGGGCCGGACGTGTCCGGCCTGGCCGCCGGCGATGGCGTCCTCGGCTTCGTGCCGGGCGCGTTCGGCCCGCTCGCCGTCGCCGGCGCGCGCTCGCTCGCGCGCATTCCGGAGGGCTGGTCGTTCGCCGCCGCCGCGGCCGTGCCGGTCGCGCACACGACGGCGCGCTACGCGCTGTGCGACGTCGCGCAGCTGCAGCCCGGCGAGCGCGTGCTGATCCACGCGGCGGCCGGCGGCGTCGGGCTGGCGGCGGTCGCGCTCGCGCAGCGCCTCGAGGCCGAGGTGTTCGCCACGGCGAGCCCGTCGAAGTGGGAGACGCTGCGCGCGCTGGGGATCGACGACGAGCACCTCGCGTCGTCGCGCAGCGTCGAGTTCGGCAGCCGCTTCGACGACGTCGACGTCGTCCTCAACTGCCTGACCGGCGAGTTCGTCGACGCGTCGCTTCGCCTGCTCGCGCGCGGCGGGCGCTTCGTCGAGCTCGGGACGGCGGACCGGCGCGATCCGGTTGTGATCGCGGCCGCGCACCCGGGCGTGCGCTACGAGGCCGTCGACCTGTTGGGCCTGGCGCCGGAGCGGCTCGGCGAGCTGCTGGGCGAGGTCGTCGGTCAGCTCGTGGGCGGCGAGATCGCGCCGCTGCCGCTGACCGCCTGGGACGTGCGCGACGGCTCGCAGGCGCTGCAGCACGTCAGCCAGGCGCGTCACGTCGGCAAGGTCGTGCTGACCATGCCGCGCGCGCTGCCCCGCGACGGGACGGTGCTCGTCACCGGGGGCACGAGCGGGCTGGGCCCCGCGGTCGCCGAGCACCTCGCGCGCGCGCACGGCGTCCGGCGCATGCTGCTGGTCAGTCGCAGCGGCGACGGAGCCCCCGGCGTCGATGCCCTGCAAGCCCGGCTGGCCCAGCTCGGCTGCGAGGCGACCGTCGCGGCGTGTGACGTGGGCGACCGCGGCGCGCTCGCGCAGCTGCTCGACGAGATCGACGCCGACCGGCCGCTGACCGCGGTGATCCACGCGGCGGGCGCGTTCGCCGACGGCACGATCGAGTCGCTCGACGGCGCGACGCTCGACGCCGTCACGCGGCCGAAGTCCGGCGCCGCCCGCTGGCTGGACGAGCTCACGGCCGGCCGCGACCTCGCCGCGTTCGTGCTGTTCTCCTCGGCGGCCGGGGTCTTCGGCCTGCCCGGGCAGGGCAACTACGCCTCGGCCAACTCGTACCTCGACGCGCTCGCGCAGCGCCGCCGCGCCCGCGGGCTGCCGGCGACCTCGGTCGCCTGGGGCGTGTGGGAGCACGACGACGGGATGACGAGCCGGCTGACCGCGCGCGACATCGAGCGGCTGATGGCGGGCACGCGACAGCGCCCGCTGCCGGCCGCGCAGGCGCTGTCGCTGCTCGACGCGGCGATCGGCCATCGCGACCACTGCTCGTCGCGGTGCCGCTCGATCTCGGCGCGCTGCGCGCCGAGGCGCGCGCGGGCGTGCTGCCGGCCCTCCTGTCCGACCTCGTGCGTGCGCCGGTGCGCCGCCGCGCTGGCGGGCGCAGCGGGGCGGCGATCGGCGGATCGCTCACGCAGCGGCTCGGCCTCGCTGCGCCGGACGAGCGCGACGGCCTCGTCCTCGAGCTCGTCCGCGCGCAGGCCGCGGCGGCGCTCGGCCACCCGTCGGCGGACGCCGTCCAGCCCGACCGCCCGTTCAAGGAGCTCGGTCTCGACTCGCTGGGCGCGGTCGTGCTGCGCAACCGCCTCGCCCAGGTGACCGGGCTGCGGCTGCCCTCGACGCTCGTCTTCGACCATCCGACTCCGGTCGCGATGGCGTCGTTCCTGCGCTCCCGGGCGGAGCAGGAGCACGCCGAAGCGGCGCTTCCTGCACCCAGCCCGCGGCTGCCTGCGCCCGCGCCCGTCGTTGCCGCGACCCTGCCCGACCCGCAGGTGGGCATGCTCGCCCCGAGCGCCAACGGCGCCGGCGCGCAGACCGCGCCCACGCTCGACTCGCCGCCGCAGCCGCCCGCCACCACCGATGGTCGCTACGGTGGCGCGGTGCTGAGCTCGATCGCCGCCGTCGTCCGCACCGCGCGCTTGCGCGCCTGGGTCCTGAGGACCGGCGCGCGCCTCGCCCGCCTGGGCTGCAAGCTCATCGTCGAGACCGACGGCACGCCGCGCTTCGACGACCTCCCGCGCGTCACGATCGACACGCTCGGCGAGGGCCGCGGCTCGCTGACGCTGCGCATCGGGCGCGACTGCCGCTTCGGCCGCGAGCTGACGCTCGACCTCTGGGCGCACGCCGACGGCGTGATCGAGATCGGCGACGGCTGCTACTTCCAGGACCGCATCCGCCTGCAGCCGTGGGGCGGCGCGATCCGCCTCGGCGCGCTCGTCCACGTGCGCGAGGGCGCCGAGCTGAAGTCCAAGGGCGAGCTCGTCGTCGGCGCCGAGTCCGGGATCGGGCGCAACGTCACGGTCGCCTGCCACGAGCGCATCGAGCTCGCTGACCGGGTCACGCTCGCCGAGGGCGTCAGCGTCATGGACTCAGACCACACGCACGACGGCACCGACATCCACTTCGCGCGTCAGCCGGTCGTGTCGTCCCCGGTGATCGTGCAGAGCAACGTCCTCGTCGGGACGAACGCCCTGATCCTGCGCGGATCGCATGTCGGTCGCAACGCGATGATCGCCACCGGCGCCGTGCTCACGGGCGGCGACTACCCGGAGCGACATCTGCTGGCGGGCGTGCCGGCGCAGGCGCTGCGCCCGCTCGCGCCCGACGAGCCCATCGCCTCCTGACCGGTGTCAGCAGCGGCGGCGGGCCGCCGGGCAGTCCGAGCCCGCCGAGCACTCCGCGTAGCTCGCGCGGATCCTCGCGCCGGGCCACGCACAGCGCCGCCGTCGCGACGGCGTCGGCGAGCAGCAGCGCCGCGAGCGCCGCGCGCTGGGGACGGCGCCAGTGGCGGGCCGCGTAGCGGCGCAGCGAGGCGACCCATTCGGCGCGCATCCGCGCCGGGTCGGCACGCTGCGCGCGCGCGACGCTCGTGCCGTAGCCGTGCGCGGCGGTCGCCGCCGGCACGATCTCGACGCCGCGTCTCGCCGCCCGCAACCGTGCGCAGAGGTCGCCGTCGTTGAAGAAGAGCGGGAAGCGCTCGTCCAGCGGGGCGGGCTCGAGCTCCCGCCGCGCGCCCATCACGCATGCCGCCGCGGGGCAGAACACGGCGACCGGCGCGCGCGGCGGTCCTGCGGCCCAGAGATCGCCTTCGTAGCGGCGGGCGGCCTGCGCGCGGCTGCCGCGCAGGCTCGTGTCGACGCGGCGCCCGACGGTCGTGTAGGCCCACAGCACGCCGCCGAGGCCAATGTCGCGGCGCGCATGCAGCTGGGGCGTGCCGTCGGGATCGTGCAGCAGCGCGGCCGCCAGCGCGATGTCCGGCCGCCCGAGGAGATGCGTGCGCAGCGCCCGTGCGCAACCGCCGTCCATCACGCAGTCCGGGTTGAGGATCAGGACGTGTTGGCCGGTCGATGCAGCGAACGCCGCGTTGACGGCGGCGGCTAAGCCGCGGTTGGAGCCCATCGCCAGCAATCGCACGCCGTCGCCCGCCCGCGCCTTGACCTGCGCGGCGGTGTCGTCGCTTGATGCGTTGTCGGCGACGACGACCTCGAGCGTCAGCCCGTCGGCCGCCTGCGCCAGCGCCCCGTCGAGGCATGCACCGATCTCGTCGCCATGCTCGAACGTGACGATCAGGACCGATATGTCGGCGTCGCCGGACACGGAGTCAGCCTACGGCGGCACGGCTCTCGACCCCGGCACGGTGGCTGCGACCGCGGGTCGCAGCCACCGCCCGCAATCCCTACGGGATGTTCGCCAGGACGATGTCGCTGGCCTTCGTCGCGATGATCGACGTCTCGGACAGGCGCCATTCAAGGCCGGCGCGGCACTCGAGCGTGAACTCCGACGGGCCGGCGACCGTGCGGGTCGTCTGCATGAGGAACGTCGCCGGCGCCTGGCGCTGGTTGATGACGACGTTCTGCAGCGACAGCGTGGCCTCGCCGGCGGCGTCGAGCTTGCAGACGCCGCCGATCGCGAGGTTGTCCTGGATGAGTGCCGCGATCGGGTTCTGCGGGCCCGGCAGCGCGGTCATGACCGTCTGCGCGGACACCTTGTACGCGCCCGCCGGAACCGTCAGCGTCGCGACCCTGACGAGCTGGTTCGCCGGCTGGTTTTCGGGGCCCGTCTTGCGCAGCGCGTGGTACGCCGTCGAGGCGCCCCCGGCCGCGGGTGGGGTCTTCAGCTTGTTCGCCGTGACCGTGCCGTTCTTGATGTCGCGGCCCTGGACCGTCCCATCCTTGAGGTCGGCTGATGCAACCGCACCGTTCTTGATCTGGTTGCTCGACGTGATGACCTGGGCCGCGAACGCGGTGCCCGTGCAGGCCACGACAAGCGCGATACATGAGATGACGAGCGCCGGGCTGGGCCGTCGAAGCTTCATAGGAGTCCTCCCCAAGAGGTTTGAGATGCCTGCGTCCCGATTACCAGGACCTTATTCCCTTCTGACCGCAAAAGGATGAACACGCGCACCGGCGGGGCGCTTCGGTCAGCATTTCGTGCAGAAGTGGACGATTTCCTGCCTGAGCACCCCGTGGCGCCGCGCGCTCTGCGGCCCGAGCCGCTCGGCATAGCGATCCAGGCGCACCGTGAAGCCGGCGGCGCGCAGCCGGTCGGCGTAGTCCGGTCCGTAGGCCCGCACGTGGTCGCGCTGGGCGAAGCGGCGCAGGCGCTCCTCGGGGTCCGTGATCGAGGGGTCCTCGTCGGTTCGCGCGAGCAGGATCGGGACCTGGAGGATTGCCCAGCCGGTCGGCCGCAGGACGCGGAACAGCTCGCGCATCGCAAGCGCGTCGTCGGGCACGTGCTCGAGGACGTGGCTGCAGTAGATGACGTCGAAGGAGTCGGCGGGGTAGTCGATCGCGGTGATGTCCATCTGCACGTCGGCGAGGCCCGCCTGGAGGTCGGCACTGAGGTAGTCGATCTGCGGCTCGCCGATCAGCCGCTCGCGCAGGACCGGCTCGGGCGCGACGTGCAGCATGCGCTTGCGCTCGGTTGCGCTGAAGAGATCGGTCTCGTTGCGCAGGTACAGCCAGATCAGCCGGTGGCGCTCGAGCGAGTCGCAGCGCGCGCAGCGCGCGTTCGGGCGCACGACGTCGCCGCCGCCGAAGGGGAGGAACCGGCGCGCGCTCGTGCCGCAGAGCGGGCAGCAGACGCCGCCGCCTGCCGGTCCCGGGCGCAGGCCGTCGGGCAGTCGCGCGCGCAGAACCTGCGCGGGCCTCGAGTTCGCGAGTTCGCGGGCGGCCTGCAGCGCCGCGGCGCGCTTGGACATGGCGGCGAGGATACGGCAGCGCGTCTGCGGGCGCCGCCGCGTTCCAACACACCGGAAGCGAGCGAGGCGTCGCATGGAGGTAGCATCCAAAGCTGTTGACTGACCAGTCAATCCGGGAGCCTTCCGAGTGCAAATGCGCGCCGCAGCCGTCCAGCTGACCTCCACCGCCGACTTCGACGGCAACCTCGAACGCGCCGACCGGCTCACGCGCGCGGCGGCCGCCGACGGCGCACAGCTCGTCGTCCTGCCGGAGAAGTGGAACGCGCTCGGCCGTGGCGAGGCGCTCGTTGCCGGCGCGCAGCCGATCGACGGTCCGGCGATCTCGTGGGCGCGAGCTGCCGCGCGCGAGCTCGGCATCGATCTCGTCGCGGGATCCTTCGCGGAGCGGGACACCGATCCCACCCACCCCGAGGCGCGGCTGCGCAACACGTCGGTCCACGTCGGGCCCGACGGCGAGCTGCGCGCGACCTACCGGAAGGTGCACATGTTCGACGTCGTCGTCGACGGCACCGTCTACCGCGAGTCCGAGCACGAGCAGGCCGGCGAGGAGCTCGTCGTCAGCCCCACCGCCGGCGGCGTCGAGCTGGGGCTGAGCATCTGCTACGACGTCCGCTTCCCCGAGCTGTACCGGATCCTCGCGCTCCGCGGCGCCCGCGTCTTCACGGTCCCGGCCGCGTTCACGGTGACGACGACGCGCGATCACTGGGAGGTCCTGCTGCGCGCCCGCGCGATCGAGGACCAGGCGTTCGTCGTCGCCGCCAACCAGATCGGCGAGCACGCGCCGGGCCTGCGCTCGGGCGGGCGCTCGATGATCGTCGACCCGTGGGGCATCGTTCTCGCGCACGCGCCCGACAGCGAGTGTCACATCGTCGCCGACCTCGACCTCGAGGCGCAGGCGCGCATCCGCCGCGACCTGCCGGCGCTTGCCAACCGCCGCCCGGGCGCCTACAGCTGGCCGCTGGAGGTGCGTGCGTAATGGCATCCCATGCGCGGGACGCCAAGCCCACCCAGCCGGACAAGCGGCGCATGATCCTCGACGCCGCGGTGATCGCCTTCGCCAAGCGCGGCTTTCACGCCTGCCGCGTGTCGGACATCGCCGACGAGGCGAACGTTGCCTACGGCCTCGTCTACCACTACTTCCGCTCCAAGGACGAGGTGCTCGACACGCTCTTCCTCGAGCGCTGGAACGTCCTGCTCGACGTCATCAGGGAGATCGACCGCCAGCAGCTGCCGGCGCGTGAGAAGCTCTACGCGATCGCATCGTTCATCGTCGACTCCTACCGCCACGACCCCGATCTCATGAAGGTCATCATCGTCGAGGTCACGCGGGCCGCGAACTCGTTCGGGCGCACCCACCTCGCGAAGATCCGCGAGGCCTACGCGCTGATCGCCGAGATCGTCGGCAAGGCGCAGGCCGACGGCTCGTTTCGCTCCGCCGTGACGCCGGGATTCGCGGCGCTCGCCTTCTACGGCGCGATCGAGCAGGTCCTGACGGGCTGGATCTTCGACATGCTCCCCCGCGGCGACGAGGAGTTCGACCAGGCGAAGGCGTTCATCGTGGAGACGATCTGCGGTGGACTTGATGCAGATCGGGCATCCGCCCGAGCTGTCTGACAGGATTCATGCGATGGCGAACAACGAAATGGTCAAACGGCTCGTCTGGTCCGGCCTGCTGGCCGGCCTCGGCGCGCTGGCGTCGATCGCGACGACCCGCGCCGCCGGGATGATCTGGCGCCGGATCTACGGGGAAGACCCGCCCGAATGAAATTCGGGAAGCGCCGCCAGGACGCCGACGCGCCGCACGCTGAGGACGTGCCGACGTCCGTCGCGGACCCCGCGCCCCCGCCGCCCACCCACAGCTGGACCGATCCGGTCGTCGAGCATCCTGCGCCTGCGGCCGACGCGCCCCCCGCCGACGCGGAGACCTTCTTCCACAAGGCGCCGGCCGCCGGCGACGAGTCCGTCTACCACCAGGGACCGGTCGTCGAGGGCGACGCCGTCGAGCTGGAGCCGATGCCCTTCCCGCAAGCCGAGCAGCCCGTCACGGTCGTCACGCCGGGTCCTGGGCCCGACCCGGTCACGACGCTCGGCGACAGCGGCGAGGCCTTCGCGTCGGGGCACGCCGCGGCACCCGGTCCGTCCTGGCAGGAGCCCGTGCTGGAACTCGCCAACGAGCGTCCCGAGCTCGTCGTCGCTGCGGCATTCGCCGGCGGCGTGCTCGCTGCCCTGATCCTTCGGCGCCTTGGCAGCTGAGAGCCCCACCCACGACCTGGCCCAGACGGTCCAGGAGGTCAGCGAGCGGGTCTCGCTGCTCGTCCGCGAGGAGATCGAGCTCGCCAAGGCCGAGGTCACGACGAAGATCACGAAGCTCCTGCGCGGGATCGTCATCGGGGTCGCCGCGGGCATCTTCGCCGTCGTCGGCCTGCTCTTCCTCCTGCACGGGCTGGCCTGGTTCGCGTGGTGGGCGCTGCCGGTCGGCAACGGCTCGGTCTTCTGGGGCTTCTTCGTCGTGGCCGGCCTGTTGTTCCTCTGCGGCGGCGTCTCCGGTTACCTGGCGGCGCGCTTCTTCAAGGAGAGCACCCCGCCGGTTCCCGAGATGGCGATCGACGAGGCCGGCAAGATCAAGAAGACGCTCATGCGTCGCAAGAAGAAGAAGTAAATGGCGACGCACCAGCGCACGCCCGAGCAGATCCGCGCCTCGATCGAGGAGAACCGGCGCGCGCTGGGCACCTCGATGGAGCGCCTGCAGAGCGAGATCGCGGTCCTGACGGACTGGCGCGGCCAGCTCGTCAAGCACCAGAAGCAGGCGGTCATCGGCGCCGCGGTCGCAGGGTTCGTCATCGGCGGCGGGATCGCTGCCATCGGCGGGTTGTTCCGGCGTAAGCGGTAGGACGCGGGCGACGCCTGCCGGGTAGCGACCGGCGCCGTCCGACGCCCGCCATACCCTCGCCTACGTGTCCGTCTGGGACGCCCTGACAACGCGCCACATCGCGCGCATCCTGTTCACGGTCGCGGCGCTCTCGGCGCTGCTGTACCTGCTCGTGCAGATCCGCAGCACGCTGCTGCTGCTGGGGATCGCGATCTTCCTCGCCGTGGCGCTCGGGCCGGCGGTCGACTTCGTCTCGCGCGGGAGGTTACCGCGCGCGGCGGCGATCCTGCTCGTCTACGTGCTCCTGCTGTGCGTGTTCGGTGGGGTGCTAGCGCTCGTCGTGCCGCCGGTCATCAACGGCGCGACGGACCTCTCGCGCGACATCCCGAGCTACATCGACGAGCTGCGCAACAACGACACGATCCGCGAATTCGACAACAAGTACGACATCACGTCCAAGCTTCAGGAGGAGGCGCAGAAGCTTCCCAACAGGCTGGGCGACGCGGCCGGCGCGCTGCAGAGCGTCGCGGCAGGCGTCTTCAACGCCGCCTTCCAGGTGCTGACGATCCTGACGATGACGTTCTTCCTGCTACTCGACGGCAAGCGCATCGCGAACTTCCTCATCACGCGCTTCGGTCGCCACCGCGAGGAGCGCGTGCGCGACATCGCCGGGCGGATCTACAAGTCGACGTCGGGCTACGTCGCCGGCGCGCTCACGATCACGTCGATCAACGGGCTTTTGACGTTCATCGTGCTGTCGATCCTCGGCGTGCCGTTCGCGGTCCCGCTCGCGGTGCTGATGTCCTTCTTCGGCCTGATCCCGCTCGTCGGCGCCACGATCGGCGGCGTCGTGATCCTGCTCGTCACGCTGTTCACGGACTTCCCGAGCGCGACGATCATCTACGGGATCTTCCTGATCTTCTACCAGCAGCTTGAGAACAACGTGCTGCAGCCGTTCATCTTCAAGCGCACGGTCAACGTGCCGCCGCTGGCGGTGATCGTCGCGATCCTCGCCGGCTCCTCGATCCTCGGCGTCGTCGGCGCGCTCGTCGCGATCCCGATTGCCGCCGCCCTCCAGATCGTCATCAAGGAGTACTACGGCGGCCAGACCCTGACCTCGGGCGCGGTCATCCTGCCCGACGACCTGCCGCCGCCCGACCCCCCGGCGCCACCGCCGCCGGTCGATCCGCCGCCGCCGAAGCCGCCGCCGCCGAAGCCAGCACCGCCGCCGAAGCCGAAGCCACCACCGCCGCCGAAGCCGAAGCC
>Ga0136617_10001092_pt1 | contig 23660 bp, 19 predicted proteins | sample AntDrymUQ3222106_2_FD_129672 | JGI IMG/M metagenome (GOLD analysis project Ga0136617, IMG submission 129672) | Polar desert sand microbial communities from Dry Valleys, Antarctica - metaG UQ322 (21.06) | ecosystem: Environmental > Terrestrial > Soil > Desert | place: Antarctica: Dry Valley...
CGTCCGCTCCGGTTGGCGAGCACCCAGCTCTGGGCGGCGCCGGCCCCGAGCGCTTCGACGACCCTGGGCACGTCGAGCCCGGCCTTGAGCGCCAGGACGACCCCCTCCGCGACGCCGAGATAGGCGCCCGCGAGGATCACCTGGTTGACCGCCTTGACGGCCTGGCCGCTGCCGATCGGCCCCACATGGGTGATCGTCCGGCCGATCGCCTCGAGGACGGGTCGCGCGCGATCCACGTCGTTGGTCTCGCCGCCCACGAAGATCGTCAGCGTCGCGTTCCGCGCTCCCTCGCTGCCGCCCGAGACGGGCGCGTCCACCATCGCCACGCCGCGCTCGGCCAGGCGGCTGGCGAAGTCGCGCGTGGCGCCGGGCGCGATCGTCGAGCAGTCGATGACGAGGGTCCCGCGGCGCGCGCCGGCGGCCACGCCATCGGGGCCGAACAGGACGGCTCCGACGTCCGGCGTGTCGGACACACAGATCATCACGACGTCGACGTTCGAGGCCGCCTCGGCAGGTGTGGCCGCCTCGATCGCGCCCGCGGCGATCGGCTCGGCGGCGCGGCCAGGCGTGCGGTTCCACGCGGTCAGCGGGAACCCGCGGCGGGCGATGTTGGCGGCCATCGCGCTGCCCATCGTGCCCAGACCCAGGAATGCCACGTCCGTCATCGCCCGCCATGGTACGAGCCCGGTGGCCCCGTGAGCGTACGCGGCCGGCCGTGTACGATCGGCGTTCATGCGCGTCGACGTCGAGCGAGCCGCCCTGCCGGCCAACGAAGAGCTGCGTATCGCCGCCGTGCAGCGATACGACATCCTGGACACGCCACCAGACGGGACGTTCGATCGAATCACCGCCCTGGCGGCCCGACTGTTCGGCGTGCCGATCGCGATCGTCAGCATCGTCGATCACGACCGGATCTGGTTCAAGTCGCACCATGGGCTGGACATCGAGCAGCTCGATCGGGCGCCCGGCCTGTGCGCGTCGGCGATCCTCCAGGACGGTCCGTGGGTCATCGGCGACGCGCCAAACGATCCGCGCGCCCTGTCGAACCCGCTCGTGGCCGGTGCGTTCGGGCTCAGGTTCTACGCCGGCGCACCGCTCCGGACGTCCGACGGCTTCAACCTGGGCACGCTGTGCATCCTGGACTTCGAGCCACGGACCCTGAGCGAGCAGGACACCGCCACCCTCGAGGACCTCTCGCAGATGGTGGTCAGCGAGCTGGAGGTGCGGCTCGCGAGCCGCCGCGCGTTCGATGAAGCGAGGGAGCGCGAACGGCTCAAGGACGCCTTCATGGGCATGCTCTCACACGAGCTCCGGACGCCGGTCACGACTATCTACGGCGCCGCGCAGCTCCTCGCCCGCAACCCGGCGATGCTGGCCGATCCGCATGCGCGCGAGCTGCTCCCCGACATCGCCGCCGAATCGGACCGGCTCCTTCGACTCATCGAGAACCTGCTCGTCCTCACCCGTCTGGAACAGGGCCGCCTCGAAGCGGCGCTCGAGCCGGTGCTCATCCAGCGGGTGCTTCCGGCGGTCATCGCCCAGGAAGCGCGGCGCTGGCCAGAGCGAACGATCCGTCTCGATGCCACGCCCAACCTCGCACCGGCTGCGGCCGACCAGGTCTACGTGGAGCAGGTCATGACCAACCTGCTCTCGAACGCGCTCAAATACAGCCCGACCGGAGCAGCGGTCGACGTGACTGCCCGCGCGGTCGACGGCGAGATCGAGGTCCGGGTCCGAGACCGCGGCATCGGCCTCCAGCCGCGCGACCTCGACGCGATCTTCGAGCTGCTGATGCGCACGGCCGAGGCGACCCGCTATGCAGGCGGGGCGGGCGTTGGGCTGTACGTCTGCCGGCGGCTCGTCCAGGCGATGCGCGGCACGATCTCGGCCGAGGCGGCCGCCGACGAGGATCACGGCACCATCTTCACGTTCCGGCTCCCGATGGCCACGGCCTGACGGCGCTTGCGACGCGGACCGTCAACGAGTCGTCTGACAAGGAGGATCCATGGACGAACAGGTCGTTCGCGAGCATGCCCAGGCGTTCTGCGACGCGCTGGTGTCCGGCGACGTCGATCGGGCGATCGAGGACATGAGCAAGGAGCTGCGCCAGAACCTGGGCGAGGTCCTGGCACTCCTGCCGCTTCCAGCGGTCGAGGCGGCCGTCGACTCCGTGGAGCACGGCGGCGCCGGGTACAACCTGGTGCTTCGCCTCGTGGGCGAGACCGATGAGGTGCTGATCGAGACGCGCTGGAAGGAGCGCGACGGGCGGCCGACGATCGTCGAGGCCAGTCACCTGAGCGGCACGGCACGAGCCGTCGAGGACGACGCGGCGGAGGGCGACGGCGAGGCAGCCGCCGGGTAGCCATCGTCAACGACTGGTGGTCCCCGCCCGCGAGAGTGGCGCGCCCGGCGGGACTCGAACCCACGACCTTCAGGTCCGCAACCTGACGCTCTATCCACTGAGCTACGGGCGCATGCGCGAGGACCATGGCGGAGAGGGAGGGATTCGAACCCTCGATGCAGGTTACCCCACATGGCGGTTTAGCAAACCGCTGCACTAGACCTCTATGCGACCTCTCCGTCGCGCCGCGGCCGGAATCCTAGCACAGCGAATCCGCGGCTCCGGAGGGTCTCAAGCGACCGGGCGAGGGTGATCGCCGCCAGGCCGGCGAGGATCGGGACGACGTATTCGTGGTACCGGCCCTGGGTCTCGAGCAGGACGACGGTGGCCGTGACTGGAACCAGGATCGCGGTCACGACCAGGGCCAGCGACGGCGCCCGGCGACCCACGATGAGCTGCCCGATCGCGGCCAGCGCGAGCAGGGCCACCCACCACGCCTGGGACAGCACCCGGGCCACCCGATACTCCAGGTTGTCCGGGTCCGGGCGGCCGATCTGGAGGACCCACCTGGCCCCGTCGTCGGCCAGGCTCCACCCGTCGGCGAACTTGACCGGAAGGAGCCCGATGAGCGCCGGGCCGGTTTCCCTGACACGCTCCACGAAGAGCCGGAACGCCACGGCGTCGCGCTCCGCGGCCGTCGCGAGGAGGGCCCGATCGAAGCGCCCGTTGGCGTATTCGTTCGCCAGGCTGCGGCGGCGATACTCGGGCACCTCGGTGTCGACCCGCAGCGCGTCAGCGGCGTTGTATCGTCCACCCGTCTGGACATTCGCTCCCACGTACAGCTGCCAGCCTGCGTACAGGGTGGTCGACGGCGAGAGCCGGTGCAGATGGATCGCGTTCAGGCTGATGATCGGGGCGAGCGCGATGAGGGCGCCGATGCCGATCGCCGCACCGGCCGTCAACCCCCGGCGGTCGCGCCGATCGAGGATCGGCAGCAGGGCGATGACCGGCGCGATCGCGAGGCTCGTCGATCGGATGTAGGCCGAGAGACCCAGCGTGATCCCGAGCAGCCCGGCCACGGCCAGCCACTGGCGCACGCCCTGCTCTCGCAGGCGACCGAGCAGGACCGTCGCGAGGATCGCGATGGCCACCAGCAGCGCCGAGTACATGATCTCGGAGCCGCGCACCGCGGTGAACAGGAGCTGCGATGGCGTCAGGGCGAGTACCGCGACGGCCATCACGCCCGCCACCGACCCCGCCACGTGGCGCACGAGTGCCCAGATGAGGCCGGCCGACGTCAGCGAGGCCGCGAAGTTGACGACCTCAGCCGTGGCCGTCGATATCCCGCCCAGCCGGTACGCCTCGCCCAGCAGGATCGGGTAGCCCATCGGCACGCCGGCGATGGCTGGCGCCCCGCGGAGCCAGCCACGGGCCAGGCTGTGGTAGCTGAGCCAGTCCGACACGAGCGCGGCGTCGACCAGCACGAGCAGGACGGCCCGCGAGGCGATGAACAGCAGGGCGGCGAGCAGGAGCGCAAGACGTGGCCGGCGGGACGCCAGGAGACCCACGCCGAGCACGATCGCCAGCCCCAGCAGCACGCAGGCAACGACGAGGCCCAGACCGACGAAGGTTCCCACGAGCGTGGGCATCGGCCGAACCGCGTGGGCCCAGGTCAGCGTTGGCCGCACGCTGAAGAGGCAGGCCAGTCCGAGAAGGGCCACGCCCAGGAGCTGCCAGGCGCGTTCGGGTCCGGGTGGCCGCCACGTTCGAAGCCCGGCGAGGAGCATCTGCTGCGTACCCTCCGGTGTGCGGCCGCCAAGGTCGGGAGCATGCGGGAGCATGACGGATGCAGTCCGGTCGTGCGCACTGGACGGTGCGCGACCTGCCCGGAGCGTTCGATTGACACCCCCGCGCGCCCTCGGCTAGTGTCGCGGGACGCCGATGCACCGATTCCTCTTTTATCCAGGCCCGGCATGACGGTTCCCGGTCGCTAGGACCCGGGAGCACGGGTCGTGCCGGGCGGAGCAGAGGTCAGACCTCTGCTCTTTTTGTTTCCCCGGACACGATCGATCGACGTTGGAAAGGACCCGCAGCGATGTTCGTCGTCATGGCCGGGACCGCCACCGAGGCGGAGATCCTGGGCGTCAAGAGCCACATCCTCGCCGAGGGGATGACGCCGTACGACCACCATGGCGCCGATCGGATCGTGATCGCGGTCGTGGGCGACGTGGGACCACGCAAGCAGCACCTCATGAGCCGCCTCGGCGGCCTTCCCGGCGTCGAGACGATCACGCCCATCAGCCGGCCGTTCAAGTTGACCTCGCGCGAGTTCCATCCCGAGGACACGGTCATCCGGGTGCTCGACGCGACCATCGGCGACGGGTCGCTCACGGTGATGGCCGGGCCGTGCTCCGTGGAGAGCAGGGACCAGCTGTTCGAGACGGCCCGGTCCGTGAAGGCAGACGGCGCGACGGTTCTCAGGGGCGGTGCCTTCAAGCCGCGGACGTCGCCCTATTCGTTCCAGGGCCTTGGCGTCGAGGCGCTGCGCTATCTGGCCGAGGCGCGTGACGAGCTGGGCCTGCCGGTCATCACCGAGGTGATGGAGTCCAGCCAGGTCGACATCGTGGCCGAGTACGCCGACATCCTCCAGATCGGGACCCGGAACATGCAGAACTACTCGTTGCTGACCGCGGTCGGCCGGGTGGCCCGGCCGGTGATGCTCAAGCGGGGCTACGGTGCCACGATCGAGGAGTGGCTCATGGCCGCCGAGTACATCGTCAGCTCTGGCAACCCCAACGTGATTCTGTGCGAGCGCGGCATCCGCACGTTCGAGACCTACACGCGCAACACGATGGACCTGGCCGCCGTGCCGCTCGTCCGGCATCTGAGCCATCTGCCGGTGATCGTTGATCCGTCCCACGCTACCGGCAAGCGCTGGCTCGTGAAGCCACTGGCGATCGGCGGCGTCGCGGTCGGCGCCGACGGCGTGATGGTCGAGGTCCACCCCAGCCCCGACGACGCCCTGAGCGACGCCGAGCAGCAACTGACGTTGGAGCAGTTCGGCGAGCTGATGGCGCAGCTCGTGCCGGTCCATGAGCACGTGCGGGGGATGCATGACGATCGGGGCCGGAGCGGACCGGTGATGACCGGCTCGGGCGACGGGCTGGGGCGGCATTGAGCGCGGCGCTGACCGGCTCGGGTCCGGTGGCGATCGTCCGTCCGGCGGCGCGGCTGCGCGGCGAGCTGCGCCTGCCCGGCGACAAGTCGATCAGCCACCGGGCCCTGATGCTCGCGCTGCTGGCCGACGGCGAGAGCCTGGTCGAGGGCGCCGGCGACGGTGCCGATGTCCGCTCGACAGCCTCGATCGCGGGCGCCCTGGGCGCCCGGGTGGAGCGAGTCGACCGGCCCGCGGACGCCGGGGGGACCGTCGACTACGTCGTGCGCTCGCCGGGCGCCGACGGGTTGCGCGCGCCTGCCGGCGCGCTCGACTGCGGCAACTCCGGGACGAGCATGCGGCTCTTCGCCGGGATCCTCGCCGGCCTGCCGATGACCGCCGTCCTCGACGGCGATGCGTCGTTGCGGGGCCGACCGATGGCTCGTATCATCGAGCCGCTGCGCCGGATGGGCGCGGTGCTCCACGCTCGGCATGACGACTCCCTCCCACCCGTGACCGTGGTCGGCTGCACCCCGCTCCGCGCGGTGGACGTGACGACGCCGGTGCCGAGCGCACAGGTCAAGTCGGCGATCCTGCTGGCGGGGCTGCGGGCCGACGGCGAGACGACGGTGCGCGAGGCGGTCGCGACGCGCGACCACACGGAGCGGATGCTGCGGGCTCGCGGGATCGGCGTCCGCACGACCGGCTCGGGCGGGCAGGTCGTGGTGAGCATCACGGGAGGTGGATCGGTGGCGGCTGGGGACGTGCGCGTGCCGGGCGACGTGTCGGCGGCCGCCTTCTGGCTCGTTGCCGGGGCGCTCCATCAGGATGCGGAGCTGATTCTCCGCGGTGTCGGTGTGAACCCGACCCGGCGGGCGGCGATCGACCTGCTGCGGGCGATGGGCGCGGACATCGAGGAGCGCCTCGTGGGGGGCTCGAGCGGTGACACAGGCGAGCCGATCGCTGACCTGACGGTGCGCTCCTCGGCGCTGCACGGCATCGACCTGGCGCCTTGGGACGTCGCCGCGGCGATCGACGAGATCCCGGTCCTGTGCCTGGCCGCGGCCGGCGCCCGGGGCACCACGACGATGCGCGGCGCCGGTGAGCTGCGCCACAAGGAATCCGATCGGATCGCGGGCATCGTCGCGGGGCTGACCGCGCTGGGGGCGAAGATCGAGGTGGAAGGCGACGATCTCACGATCCGCGGCGGTGGCCTGCTCGCCGGGGCGAGCGTCGACAGCCTCGACGACCATCGACTCGCCATGACCTTCGCCATCGCCGGCCTCATCGCCAACGGCGAGACCAGCGTGAGCCGCCCGGGCAGCGCCGGGATCTCGTACCCCGGCTTCTTCGCCGACCTCGAAAGGATCCGAGCATGACCAAGCGCGTCGTCCTCATCGGTCATCCGGTCGCCCATTCCCTGTCGGGCGCCATGCAGCAGGCCGCCTTCGACGCGCAGGGCATCGACGCTGCATACGAGCTCTGGGATCGGCCGCCGATCCGGCTGGCGGAGGCGATCGGCGAGCTGCGCGGCGACGACTTTCTGGGCGCGAACGTGACCATCCCGCACAAGGAACGGGTCGTGCCGCTGGTCGATCGGCTCACCGAGGAGGCGCACGCCACGGGTGCCGTCAACACGATCACCAGGGAGGGCAAGCGGCTGGTGGGGCACAACACGGACGTGCCCGGGTTCCGGACCGCGCTGGACAAGCTGGTGGGCAAGCAGAAGATGCCGCGCCAGGCCGTCCTCCTGGGTGCCGGCGGTGGCGCCCGGGCGGTCGCCTACGGGCTCATCACCGAGGGCTTCCAGCGGGTCATCGTGTTCAACCGGCACCTCCACCGGGCCGAGGGCATGGTCAAGCACTTCGGCCGCAGCGCCGCTCACATGGAGCTACGGGCGATGCCCTGGCACGAGTCCATCATCGAGGCGGAGCTGGCCAAGACCAAGCTCCTGGTGAATGCCACGTCCATCGGGCTGACGAAGGACGAGAGCCCGGTGCCCGCCGAGATCATCCCGCCCGAGCTCCTGGTGCTCGACCTGATCTACAACCGGACCAAACTGCTGCGCGACGCGGCGGCGGCCGGCTGCACGGTCATGGATGGCGAGCTGATGCTGCTGCACCAGGGCGCATCCGCGTTCACCCTGTGGACCGGACAGCCGGCGCCGCTGGATCTCATGCAGCAGAAGCTGGCCGAGGCGCGGGCCGAGGGCGTCCGCTCGGCCGAGGGCGAGCCGGCCGGTGAGCCGGTGGGCACCGCGGCGGCCGGCTCCGGCGGCGATCCGTCGCCTCCGGACGGCGGCTGACGACCCGCCGATGGGCGCGTTCCGCTTCCTGACCGCCGGCGAGTCGCACGGCCAGGCGCTCGGCGTGACGGTCGAGGGCGTGCCGGCCGGCATCCCGCTGACCGAGGAGGATCTCGCGGTCGATCTCGCCCGCCGCCAGCGCGGCTATGGCCGCGGCGCGCGCCAGGCGATCGAGCAGGATCGGGCGGAGATCCTCGCCGGCGTGCGGCACGGACAGACGCTGGGCTCGCCGGTGCTGCTCATCGTGCGCAACCGGGACTGGGCCAACTGGACGCGGGTCATGCAGATCGAGCCGCTGAGCGAAGCGGCTGCCGAGGAGCTCGCCGCGCTTGCCGCCGACGGCAACAAGCGCGCCACGCCGGTCACCCGCGTCCGTCCGGGCCACGCCGATCTGGCCGGCGCGCTGAAGTACGGGTTCGACGACGTACGCAACGTGCTCGAGCGGGCCTCGGCGCGCGAGACGGCGGCTCGCGTTGCTGCCGGCGGGGTTGCCCGGGCGTTCCTGCGCGAGCTGGGCATCGAGGCTTGGTCGTTCACGGCCGAGGTGGGCGGAGTGGCGCTGGATCCCGCGAACGCAAGCCGTTCGCGCGAGGACGCCGACGCCTCGCCCCTGCGCTGCCCGGATCCCGAGGCCGAGGCGCGGATGATCGCGCGGATCGACGAGGCGCGGTCCGCCGGGGACACGGTGGGCGGCGTGTTCGAGGTCGTCGTCCACGGCGCACCGATCGGGCTGGGGAGCTACGTCCACTGGGACCGCCGCCTCGATGCGGCCCTCGCCGCATCGGTCATGAGCATCAACATCGTCAAGGGCGTGGAGCTGGGGCTGGGCTTCGAGCAGACCCGCCGGTTCGGCTCGCAGGTGCACGACGTGATCGAGGGTCGCGCAGAGGGCGGCCGCTGGATCCATCGCTCCAACAACGCCGGCGGGCTGACCGGCGGGGTCAGCAACGGCGAGCCGATCGTGGTCCGGGGCGCCGTGAAGCCGATCTCCACGCTGGCCCGGCCCCTGCCGTCGGCCGACCTCTTGACGGGGCAGCCGGTCGACAAGGCGCACTACGAGCGCAGCGACATCAGCGTCGTGCCGGCCGCCGGCGTCGTCGGCGAGGCCATGGTCATGCTGACGGTGGCCGCGTTCGTGGTCGAGAAGTTCGGCGGCGACTCGCTGGCCGAGACGCGGGACAGCCTGGCCCGCTATCGCGAACGCATCGGCGGGGTGAGCTCGATGCAAGCGCCGGTCGGCGCGCCGGCGGTCGCGGCCGGGTCCGGCGGCGACGGACCGTTCGGCAGCGGCGGGGACGACTGACCGCCGATGGACGTCGTGCTCGTGGGGCTGCCGGGCAGCGGGAAGAGCGTCGTCGGCAAGCGTCTCGCCCAGCGCCACCGGGCGGAGTACGTCGATCTCGACGCGATCATCGAGCGTGAGGCCGGTGCGGCCATCCCGCGCATCTTCGACGAGGAGGGCGAGGCCGGCTTCCGGGCTCGCGAGCGGGCGGCGGTGACGGCGCTGGGCCCGGCCGATGCGTCGGCCACGGTCGCCCGGGTCGTGGCGACCGGCGGCGGCACGGTGATCGACCCACGCAACCGCTGGCGGCTGTTCCGTCACCGCGTGCCCGTCTGGCTCGACAGCCGGCCCGAGGTCCTGGCCCAGCGGCTGCGCCGGAGCGCGATCGTGCGACCGCTCGTGACGGGCCGGGATCCCATCGGCTCGGTCCGCGGCCTCCAGTCCGCGCGCGAGCCGTTCTACGCGGCGGCCGAGCGGGTCAACGGCGTCGCCGAGGTGGCGGCGGTGCTCGAGCTGGTGGATCGGCTGGTGCGCAACCGGCTCGGCGCACCGTCGCGTGACGGGACCATGCTGCTGAGGACGGAGACGTCCATCGGGCGGCTCGTGCTGGGCGACGGCGTGGCGCCGCGAGCCGTCGACGAGGCGCTCCGCGTGCTCGAGGCACCGCGGGCGGTCCTCGTGACAGAGCCCGGGGCGTGGGCGGCGGCCGGAGAGCGTCTCGCCGGGGGGCTCCGCGAGGCCGGCTGGGCCCTCGAGGTCGTGGAGCTGCCACAAGGTGAGGACGCCAAGCGCCTGGACGTGATCGAGGCTGCAGCCCGGCAGCTGGCCCGGGCCCGGGTGGAGCGGGGGGAGGCGCTCGTGGCCATCGGCGGCGGGGCGCTCGGCGACGCCGCCGGTTTCCTGGCCGCCACGTATCTGCGCGGCATCCCGTTCATCCAGGTGCCCACGACGCTCGTCGCCCAGATCGACAGCTCGATCGGGGGCAAGACCGGCGTCGACCTGCCGGAGGGCAAGAACCTCGTAGGCGCCTTCCACCAGCCCGCCACGATCGTCCTGGACGTCGCGCTCCTCCGGACCCTGCCGGAGCGGCAGCTGCGGGCCGCGCTCGGCGAGGCCGTCAAGATGGCCGTCCTCGGCGATGAGCGCCTGTGGGAGCTGCTCGAGACCGACGGGCCGGCGATCGCGCGGGGTGACACTTCGGCGTGGGAGTCCGGGGCGGTCGCGGAGCTGGTCGAGCGCTGCGCCCGGGCGAAGGTGCGGGTCGTGGTCGCCGACGAGCGCGAGACGGCCGGTCGGGCGGCGCTGAACCTGGGTCACTCCCTGGGTCACGCGTTCGAGGCGGCCGCCGGGTTCGGCGCCCTGCTCCACGGCGAGGCGGTCGCGTACGGGCTCCGGGCGGCAGCCCGGATCGGCACGGAGATCGGCCTGACGCCGCCGGCGCGGGCGGCGCGCATCGAGCGCACGCTGGACGGGTTGGAGCTGGCCCTGACCCCCCTGCCCCTCCGGCTCGGCGAGGTGCTGGTGCACCTGGGATTGGACAAGAAGCATCGCGGCGGGCGGCTGGGCTGGGTGATCCCGACGGCCGGGGCGGCCGAGACCGGCGTTGACGTGCCCGACGACGTCGTGACCCGCGTGGCCGCCGGGCTGCTCGCCGCGGGGGTCGCGGCGTGACCCGCGTGCTCGTCCTCGAGGGGCCCAACCTGAACCTGGTGGGGACGCGCGAGCCGGAGATCTACGGCTACGAAACGCTCGATCAGATCCACGACGGAATCCGCGCGCGAGCCGCCGAGCTGGGGCTCGAGATCGACTTCTACCAGTCGAACCACGAGGGTCTGCTCATCGACCGGCTCCACCAGCGTGACTTCGACGTGGCGATCGTCAACGCCGGTGGGCTGACCCACACGTCGATCTCCCTGCGCGATGCGCTGCTGGCCGCCCAGCGGCCGTTCTTCGAGGTCCACCTGTCCGATCCCTCGCGGCGCGAACCATTTCGGCTGACCAACTTTCTGCGCGACATCGCGCTCGAGTCGATCGTCGGTCAGGGCGCCCGCGGCTACCACCTGGCGCTCGAGGCAATCGCGCGCCGCTTCGGGGGCGTGAGCTGATGGCGACCGATGACGGCCGACCCGAGCCGGCCGAGCTGCGCCGGCTGCGCCGCCGGATTGACGCCCTCGATCGGCGCATCGTGGCCGCGATCAATGAGCGTGCCGAGCTGGTGCGCGACGCGGGCCGGGCGAAGCAGGCGGCCGGCCGCCGGGCGGTCCGCGATCCCGAGCGCGAGCGCGAGGTGCTGCTGCGGGTGACGATGGCCAACGGCGGCCCGATGCCGCAGGCGGATCTGATCGCGGTCTACCGGCGGCTGATCGCGGCGGCGCGAGCCATCGAGACGCGCGATCGGGCGCGGGGCGCCGAGGAACGCCGCGAGCGCTGACCCGCGAACGGGCGGCCGCACCGCTCCCGATCGTCTCGTTTGCACATCAGCCGAGCGGTATCAAAGCTGCGGATGACCGGCGTCAGTCGTTCGTGCGTGGCGGCGCGGGTGCTGCTTCTCCCATGCACCCCGCTCGTGCGGCTGAGGACGTTTCGTTTGATAGCGCCCGTATCAGGTGCATCTGAGAAGCATGGGTCAGTCCTCCGCGCTGCCGGTGGGCGCCAGTCGGTGCGAGGAACGTGCAAGGCGGTGCCGGGAGCAGGCCGCAGGCGAACCGCGGCGGCTGGAGGCACCATGACCCCGTGTTTCCGATCGGCGACCAGAACGAGCCCGGGCGCGGCCCGGCTTTCTTCACGCTGATCTTCATCGGCATCAACCTCGCCGTCTTCTTTCTGATCCAGCTCAGCAACGACGCCTTCACGTACGGCTACAGCGTCATCCCGGCCGAGATCACCGGCGGCATCGACCTGACCCGCCCCGAGCCCGTCGACATCGGCGGCGAGCGGGTCGCGATCCCCCAGGAGCCGGGTCCCGAGCCCATCCAGCTGACCCTGCTGTCGAGCATTTTCATGCACGGCGGGATCGCCCACATCCTGGGCAACATGCTGTTCCTGTGGATCTTCGGCGACAACGTCGAGCACCGCGTGGGCCACGTTCCGTTCCTCGTCTTCTACCTGGTGGCCGGGGTCATCGCGAGCTTCGCCCAGATCGCGATCGATCCGGACTCGGTCATCCCCACGCTCGGGGCGTCCGGTGCGATCTCCGGCGTGCTGGGCGCCTATCTCGTGATGTTTCCGACGAACCGGGTCTCGATCATCGCCTTCCGCTTCATCCCCTTCCAGGTGCCGGCGGTCGTGGCGATCGGGATGTGGGCGGTCTTCCAGTTCGTCAACGGGTTCGGCTCGATCGCGATCAGCGAGGAGACCGGCGGGGGCGGCGTGGCGTACATGGCCCACATCGGCGGCTTCATCGCGGGGGTCATCTTCGGGCTGGTGGGACGCGGCATCTGGGGCAGCGGGCCGCGCCGGGACCTCGCCTACTCGCGCTGACCGCCGCGCTCGAGACCGGCGGCCAGGCCCACGATGAACTCGACGATCGCCGGCGCGAACCGCCGGTCGGGATCGAGATCCGGGTTGTAGATCGTGACCGTCGCGCCGACGCAGCCCCCGGCGAGAAGGGCGGCCGTGGTGAGGTCGGTCAGCTCCGTCCACGACAGGCCACCAGGCTGCCGGTAGTCGACCGCCGGGAGGGCGTCGGTCGAGAGGACGTCGAGGTCGACGTGCAGCCACCAGTCGGATGCCGTCCGCGTCAGGCGATCGACGGCCCGGCGTCCGACAACCGCCGGGTCCGCCTGCACCGCGCGGTCGTCGAGGAGGTCCACCACAGCGTCGAGCGGCTCGACGCCTGAGGCGACGATCTCCGCTCGGTCGCGCGGACCAAGGACGACGATCCCGGCCGGCTCCAGGCGGGGCAGCTGCGCCAGGAGCGACGGTTCCACGCCGTCGAGCGACCGGCCAAGCAGGAGCCCAAGCTCCATGTCCGCCGCTTCGCCCGTCGTGGACGCCCCGGGCGGCCAGGCGTCCTCGTGGCCGTCGACGAACAGGAGGCCGGGCAGAGCACCGCAGGCATCGGCGTAGCCGGCGAGCGCGCCGATGAGCACCGGGCAGTCGCCGCCGACGACCAGGACACGTTGGCCCTTCCGGTGCGCGGTAGCGGACGCCGCGCGGATCCGCGCGAGGGTGGCCGCCAGGTTCGGCGCGTCGATGATGCCGTCGGGGCCCCGCACCGGCGTCGGCGCGGCGACGAGCACATCGCCCAGATCGTCGATGGCGGCCACGCTCCGCAGCCGCGCGACGAGGTGCGCGTCACGAAGCGCCCGGGGCGCACCGGCGACACCATCGTCCATGCCCGAGGCGTTCGTGGGGACCCCGAGGAGGGCGATCGTCACCGCGCCGTCGCGGCCCTGAGGTCCCGAACGAGTCGACCGAGCCGCACGAGATCCCGGCCATCCGCGCCGAGCGCATCCACCAGCGCCGAGGCCACGATCACGCCGTCCGCGCCGGCCCGGGCGATGGCCCGCGCGTGGGCCGCTTTCGAGACGCCGAACCCAACGGCCACCGGCACGGGGCTGACGGCCTTGACGCTCCGCACGAGCCGGGCGACCGAGGCCGGCAGGGCCGTCCGTGCCCCCGTCACGCCGACCAGCGACACGCAGTACAGGAACCCGCCGCTGTGTCGCGCGACCGCCGCCCGCCGATCCGGCGAGGTCGTGGGTGCGACGAGATAGACGACCGCCAGCCCGGCGCCGCGAGCGGCCGTCTCGAAGGCGGCGCCCTCGTCCGGCGTCAGGTCCGCGACGATCGTCCCCGCGGCGCCGGCCGCTGCCAGCGCGGCGGCGCGCTCCCGCCCATCGCCGCCGCCGATCAGCTGGTTCGCGTAGCCCATCGTGACGACCGGGATCCTCGGCCGTGCCGCCGCGATCCGACCCAGGAGCGCCAGCGCCCGCTCGAACGTGGCGCCCTCCGCGAGCGCGACGGCGGAAGCGCGCTGGAGGGTGGTGCCGTCAGCCAGCGGATCCGAGTACGGCAGCCCCACCTCGAGCAGATCCGCGCCGGCATCGATCGCGGTCAGCGCGACATCGAGGCTCGCCGCGAGGTCCGGGTAGCCCGCGACGACGTAGGGGATGAGGGCCGCCCGCTGGTCGTCGCGGGCGCGCGCGAAGGCGGCGGCGATCCGGCGCGCGCCGTCAGTGTCGTTCGTACCCGCCCGGTCGGCGGGCGCGGACGCGGGCGGCGCTGTCACTGACGCGTCGGCCAGGCGTCGACGTCGGCGAACCGCTCGAGCGCGGCCAGGTCCTTGTCTCCGCGGCCGGAGAAGCCCAGCAGCACGATCGCCTCGGCCGGCCATGAAGCCGGCCCGCCCTCGACACCGGCCATCAGCTTGGGCAAGGCGGCGATCGCGTGCGAGGTCTCCAGCGCCGGCAGGATCCCCTCGGCGCGGGTGACCGTCCGCATGGCCGCGACGGCCTCGCGATCCGTCGCGGTCGCGACCTCGAGCCGGCCCGCCTCGGCGAGCGCGGCGATCTGCGGTCCCACGCCGGGGTAGTCGAGCCCGGCCGATGCGGAGTGCGCCTCGAGCACCTGCCCGTCGCGGTCCTGGAGCATCAGCGACCGCGCGCCGTGGAGGATCCCCAGTGTGCCGCCGGCGATCGCCGCCGCGTGCCGGCCGGTGGCCATCCCGTCGCCGGCCGCCTCGGCCACGGCCAGGCGCACGGTTGGCTCACCGATGAACCGCGCCAGCAGCCCGATCGCGTTCGAGCCACCACCGACACATGCCAGCACCACGTCCGGGAGGCGGCCCTCGACCGCGGCCAGCTGCGCCGCCGCCTCATCGCCGATGCGGCGCTGGAAGTCGCGCACGATCGTGGGATACGGGTGCGGTCCCATCGCCGAGCCGAGGACGTAGTGGGTCGTCTCGACGTTCGTGACCCAGTCGCGCATCGCCTCGTTGATCGCGTCCTTGAGCGTCGCCGTGCCGGACGTCACGGAGCGGACCTCTGCGCCGAGGGCATGCATCCGGAGCACGTTGGGCGCCTGGCGGCGGATGTCCTCCTCGCCCATGTAGACAACGCACGGCAGGCCCAGCAGCGCGCATGCGGTCGCGGTGGCGACGCCGTGCTGGCCGGCACCGGTCTCGGCGATGACCCGCGACTTGCCCAGCCGCCGGGTCAGCAGCGCCTGGCCGAGCGCGTTGTTGATCTTGTGGGCACCCGTGTGGGCCAGGTCCTCGCGCTTGAAGTACAGGCGGATCCGGGGCGGGTTGCGGCGCGGGCCGCCCAGCGTGGCGGCGAAGGCCTGGGCCTCCGATTCCAGCCGCTCCGCGCGGTAGAGCGGCGTGGGCCGGCCGGCGAAGCGACCGAGCAGCTCGCGCAGATCCGACCAGAAGACGGGATCGTGGCGGAGCTCCGTCCAGGCCCGCTCGAGCTGCTCGAGCGCGCCCACGAGCGTCTCCGGCACGAACCGGCCGCCGAGATCGCGCTCCACGCCCCAGTGGCCTCGCTCATCCGCCTCGATCAGGCCGTCGCGCACGGGCGTGGGCCGCGAACCGAGGTTGGGCCGGTCGTGGCGGGCGGCGCGTGCCCGTTTGGCGAAGAGCGCGACGCGCAGCGGGTCCTTGGCCGGCCGGTCGCCCTCCGCGCGCGGTCCCTCCACGCCCGAGGCGACATCCACGCCGATCGCCGGGATCTCGCGCAGCGCCGCGGCGACGTTCGCGGGTCGCAGTCCGCCGGCCAGCACGACTGGCAGCTCGCGGGCAACCGCCGCGGCCACCGCCGCGTCGACACGGTGGCCGGTGCCGCCGGGGTGGACGCCGCCCGGCGCGTCCAGGAGGAGCCGAGCGGCACCGGCCGCCAGCCACGCTCGGCCGCGCTCGGTCAGCGCCGCCGGCGACTCGCCGGGTCCCGGACGGAGTGCCCTCCAGACGGGCCGGCCCACCCGGCCGATGATCGCGAGCGGCTCGTCGCCGCTGAGCTGGACCGCGTCGGGGTCGACGGCCCGCACGACGGCGTCGAGCTCGTCGAGTGGCAGGTCCGCGGTGATCGCCACGATCAAGGGCCGGCGCTGCACCGGCGCCGCTGCCCGGGCGAGCGACGCCAGGGCGCGGCCCTCGTCGAGCGACAGGGCCCGTGGCGTGCCGGGCGCGAAGTTGAGCCCGATCGCGTCGGCGCCGGCGCGGATCGCGGCGAGCACGGCGGGGCCATCGGTGATGCCGCAGATCTTGACGAGTGGCGCGGCGGCGTAGGCGGCCGGGTCGGTTGGGACGGCGCCCGCGGCCACGAACGCCCGGGCCGCGGCAGCCGGGTCCGCGGCCCGGACGAGCGCCTCGCCCACGAGCGCGGCGTCGAGCCCGGCGGCCCGCCAGGCGCGCAGCGCGTGCGGCTCGGTCACGCCGGACTCGCCCACGACGAGCCGGTCGTCCGGCACGTGTTCGCGCAAACGGACCGCGAGACCCGGATCGACGAGGAGCGTGCGAAGGTCGCGGTTGTTGATCCCGATGACCCGGGCCGGAGTCGCGAGCGCGGCCTCGAGCTCTCGCTCGCCGTGGGCCTCCACCAGCGGCTCGAGCCCCAGGTCGAGCGCCGTCGTGGCCAGCCGGGCGAGCCGCTTCGGCGGATGGACGGCCGCGAGCAGCAGGACCGCGTCCGCGCCGGCGGCGCGCAGGAGCTCCAGCTGGGCGGCGTCGACGACGAACTCCTTGGCGATCACCGGGACCGAGATCGCGGCCCGCACCGCACGCATGTCGTCCACTGAGCCGCCGAACCAGTGCGGCTCGCACAGCACCGAGACCGCGGACGCACCGCCGGCCTCATACGCTCGGGCGCGGTCGATCGGGTCGAGATCACCGGCGATCGTCCCGGCCGACGGCGAGCGGCGCTTGACCTCGGCGATGAGGTGCAGACCCGGAGCGGCGAGGCGCTCGGCGAATGGCCGCGGATCAGGAGCCTGGCGCAACGCGTCGCGGAGCCCGTCACGGCCGAGCTCGGCGAGGTCCTGCGCGACGTCGATCCGCCGCCGGGCCACGATCTCGTCGAGGACCGTCGAGCGGCGGCCCGGCCGTGCGGCGACCGTCACGCCGGTGCCTCCGATGGCTGCGCGGCAGCGTCCGCGACCCGCTTCTCGCCTCGGAGCGCCTCGAGGAGCTCCGTGGCCTGACCCGCGTCGATCGTGAGCGCCGCGACCTCGAGCCCCTCCTCGAGCCCGTCGACGCGACCCGCGGCCAGCAACGCGGCGGCGGCGTTGAGCAGGACGACGTCGCGCCGCGCGCCGCTCTCGCCGTGGAGGACGGCCTCCGCGAGCCTGGCGTTCATGTCCGGGTCGCCCCCGGCGAGCGCGGTCGTCGGCGCGGCCGCGAGACCCAGCCGGCGCGCATCGATCTCGCGCCGCGTGACCCCATCCGCCGTGACGTCGTACAGCACCCCGCTTCCGTCGAGCGGCAGCTCGTCGACCCCCGCCCCGTGGACGACGAACGCGCGCTCCACTCCGAGCCGGAGGAGCACCTCGGCGAGCCGCGGGGCGGCGACCGCGTCGCCCACCCCGATGACCTGCCGCCGGGCGCCCGCCGGGTTGGTCAACGGACCGAGGAGGTTGAACGCCGTCCGCACGCCGATCTCGCGGCGGGTGGGACCGGCATGGCGCATGGCGGGATGAAACCCGGGCGCGAACAGGAAGGCGAAGCCAAGCTCCCGGAGGGCTGCGGCGGCGGACGACGCATCGTGGTCCGTGCGCACACCGAGCGCCTCGAGTACGTCGGCGGAGCCGGACCTGGAGGTGACCGCCCGATTGCCGTGCTTGGCCACGGGGACGCCGGCGGCCGCCACGACCAGCGCGGCGGTCGTCGAGATGTTGAACGTGCCGCTCCGGTCGCCACCGGTGCCGCACGTGTCGATCGTGCCGGCGGGCGCATCGACCCGCACCACCCGCTCGCGCATCGCCGCCGCAAACCCGGCCAGCTCGTCGATGGTCTCCCCGCGCATCCGCAAGGCGACGAGGAGCGCGGCGAGCTGGGCCGGCGTCGCGTCGCCGTCCATCACCGAGCCCATCGCCCCGCGGGCCTCGTCCATCGTGAGCGTCGCTCCCTCGACGACGGCAGCCAGGGCGGCCCGGACGGACTCGCTCACTGGGGCACCCTCATCGGGCGGGCTCCGGCTCGACCGGCTCGCGGAGGCCGGCCGTGGCGAAGGTGCCGCTCGCGGCGTCGAGGAGATCGGCGTGGCCCTCGCCGGCCAGGCGCAGGAAGTTCGCCAGCAGGTGCGGCCCCTCGGGAGTGAGGACCGATTCGGGGTGGAACTGGACGCCCTCGAGAGGCAGCGCCACGTGCCGGATGCCCATGATCACCCGGTCCGATTCGCTCATGGCGGTGACCCGCAGCTCCGGCGGGAGGGTCGCCGGGTCGATCGCCAGCGAGTGGTAGCGGGCGGCCATGAACGAGGGGGGCATGCCATGGAGCAGCCCCGCGCCGTCGTGGGTCACCTCGGACGCCTCGCCGTGGACGAGCGTCGGGGCGCGCACGATGGTCGCGCCGTACGCTGCCGCCATCGACTGCATCCCGAGACAGACGCCCAGCAGCGGGATCCGCCGCTCCGAGGCCACCCGGATCGTATCGACGGAGACGCCGGCATCGTCCGGATCGCCGGGGCCGGGCGAGATGACGATCCCGCGCAGATCCGCGCCGGCATCGGCGGCGAGGGCCTCGACCCCGGCGCGGTCGATCGCGTCGTTGCGCACGACCCGAACATCGGCCCCGGCGGCCTGCAGCGCCTGCACGAGGTTGAACGTGAACGAGTCGTAGTTGTCGACGACGAGGATCACGGGACCGGCTCGAGCTGGGATCCGGCGGGCTCACCGCGGGGTGTCTCGGGCACGCCGGCGGCCAGCTCGATCGCCCGGCGCAGTGCGGCAGCCTTGTGCTCGGTCTCCTCGAACTCCATCTCCGGCACGCTGCCGGCCACGATGCCCGCCCCGGTGTGGACGTGCGCCCGACCCTCGCGCAGGACGGCGCTGCGGATCGTGATCGCGGTGTCGAGGTTGCCGTCGTAGCCGAGATAGCCCACCGCGCCGCCGTAGAGTCCGCGCCGCTCGCCCTCGGCGGCCGCGATGAGCTGCATGGCGCGGATCTTCGGCGCGCCGGACAGGGTGCCGGCCGGGAAGACGGCCCGCAGCGCATCGAGGGCGTCCAGATCCGGGCGCAGCCGACCCTCGACATGCGACACGAGGTGGAGGACGTGCGAGTAGCGCTCGACCTCCATGTACTTCGAGACGGTGACCGTGCCGGGCCGCGCGACCCGTCCCAGGTCGTTGCGACCCAGGTCGACGAGCATCACGTGCTCGGCGCGCTCCTTGGGGTCGCGCTGGAGCTGCTCGGCCAGCAGCGCGTCCTCGCGCTCCGTCGCGCCACGCGGCCGGGTGCCCGCGATGGGGTGGGTCGTGAGCCTGTCACCCTCGACCTGGAGGAGTAGCTCCGGGCTCGCGCCGACGACCTCGAAGGTCGGCGTGCGGACGAAGAACAGGTAGGGCGACGGGTTGACCCGCCGGAGGGCGCGGTAGATGGCCACCCCGTCGAGCGTGCGGCCCGTGGCCGGATCGGCCGGCAGATCGAACGACTGGCGGCGAGCCAAGACGACCTGGATCGCCTCGCCGGCAGCGATGGCGCTCTTGGCCGATTCGACCGCGCGGACGTACTCGTCGCGGCCGAGGCTCGTGCTGATCGCCTCGGGGGACACGCCTGGACCGGTCGAGTCCGGGATGCCCGGAACGCCCCGCGGCCGGGGGCCGGTAAGCTCGCCGGCACTGGGCCGGGCGGTTCGCTCGAGCGCTTCGAAGATGGCGGCCTCGGCGATCCGGTAGCGGCCCTCGTAGTCCGGCGACTCCGCGTGGAGCGATGCGATGGCGCTGAGCGTGTGGGTCAGGTGGTCGAAGACGAGGACGAGGTCCGTCTCGATGAAAGCCGCGTCCGGGACGCTCACCGGGTCGTGCTCCGGGCGCCGGACGGTTGGCTCGAAGGCGGAGACCGCGTCGTACGCCAGCGCGCCCACGGCGCCGCCCGTGAAACGCGGCATCCCTTCGAGCGGGACGACCCGCCGGCGCGCCACGAAGCGACGGATCGCCTCGAGCGGATCGCCGGCCTCGGCCTTGTCGACCGGCAGGTCCGGAGCGTATTCCGGCACGGTGACGGGTCGGGTCTGGACGCGCGCCAGGCCGTCGCGGACCTCGAGCAGCCGTCGCGGCCCCACGCCAAGGAACGAGTACCGGCCCAGGCGCTCGCCGCCCTCGACCGATTCGAGCAGGTAGGCCGGGGTGGTCCCGTCGTCGAGCCGGAGGAAGGCACCGATGGGCGTTTCGAGGTCGGCCGGGCGGGTGGCGCGCAGGAGGACCGTGTCGGCCGAGGCGGCCTGGCGCTTCGCCTCTGTCAGGCTGAGCGGATCGGTTGTCGTCATCGCGCTGGCCTCCGTGCGGCTCGAGGCGTCCGAACCGCCCGAGAATCAAGAAACGACCTTCGTCTCCCGGGACGAAAGGTCGTGCCTTCCGCGGTGCCACCCTCATTCGGCTGTGCCGCACTCGAATGACCGACGGGCGGGACCGCTGTGCGGCCGCCGATCGGCGCTGCCCGGTATCGCTGGCGCTCTGCGCCGGAGCCTACTGGAGACGGTCGATCGAACATCGACCCCTCGTTTGGTCCGGAGGCTCCCGGGTCCATTCCCCGCCGTCGCCGCCCCGGTTCACACCAGCCACCGGTTCTCTGCGCCGGCCCGCGACGGGTACTCGTCCCGATCAATGCCATGTCTTCGTGCTGTGGCCGGAGTCTAGGCGCGGCCCGGAGGAGCGTCAACAGGCGGCACGCGCCGGTGCGGGACGGCCAGCCAGGAAGTGTGGTCTGGTTGATTTGGGAATGTTGCGCGACACATTGAGGACATTGCGTTAGGCTTGCGCAGCCTTCCGAGGCACGGAACAAAGAAGGACCCTGAAAACCGAAGATCGGCCGCCCCCCAGCAGACACCGACCTTTCGGCCCCGGGTCGCTCACCGACCCACTGCCGTGCCCCCCTTTCGGCCACCGTGGTTCCCCGCCACGTCCTGTGCTGCCCTTCCGTGCCTTCCTGTCTGCCGGGCGGTTGTCCCATCGCTCACCGCGGACATCCCGCGGTGTTCCGGTAGAAAGGAGCTCCGTTGCAGGTCGCAACACGCGCTCGTGGTCTTGGCATTGCCGCCCTGGCAGGCGCCTTCCTGGCCACCGTCTCACCCACCGCCCCGCCAGTCGCCGCGGCCACTCCGGCCGACAGCGTCATCTCCATCGCCACCGCCCAGCTGGGGGACCCATGGGTCTGGGCCGCAACGGGCCCCAACGCCTTCGACTGTTCGGGCCTCGTCATCTACGCGTTCCGCCAGGCCGGCTACGGCGCCCGGGTCGGTGACGGTCGCTACCGAAGTGCCTACGCGATGCTTGCCTGGTTTCGAAGCCGAGGGCTCACAAGCGGCACGGGCTCGCGCGGCGACCTCGTCATCTACGGCGGGGGGAGCCACACGGGGATCTACATGGGCAACGGCCAGGTCATCAGCACGCTGACGTCCGGCGTCCGGATCCACGGGCTGCATGCGGTCACCGCACCCTTCACGACCTTCCTGAAGACGGGGATGTCCTCAGGTACCGATATCGCCGGCTCGGGATCGTCGTCGGCCAGTGCGCCCAGGTCCATCGCCCATCACTATCGGTACACGACGGGCAACCTCAACATGCGCAGTGGTCCGTCCACCGCGTACGGGGCGCTGGCCGTCCTGCCTTCGGGTGACAAGGTGCTCGCCACCAAGGTCGCCCGCGACGCCAGCGGACGGAGCTGGTACTGGGTATGGAGCTGGACCGCCCATCGAAGCGGCTGGGTAGCCGGCTGGTACACCCGCTGATCTCTGCCTGACCGGTCCCAGCCGGTCAGGCCGAACCACTTTGCTTCCGCGCGCGCCGGCGACCTGCGGGTCGTGCCGGTCACCGTCGCGCGCGCCGGAGATCAGCGCTCCATAAGAGAGGCTCCATGACCTCAACCAAGCCAGCCATGCATCCGCTTGGCTGTCTCAAGTACCAGGGTCCCCGAGCCCTCATCGGCTCCCTGCTCGCGACGTCACTGCGCCATGCGCACGGCCTCGCCGGCGCGTCGCCGAGCTGGCGACCCGAGCGCCCCGAGAGCCGCCGATCCGGCGCGGTAGGTCGGAGAGGCTTGATAGTGCTCTCGGTCACCACCCTCGCGTTCGGGTCTGCGTTCGCGCCCGCACCTGCGCCCCTGACTCCCTCATCGTCGCCCTCGGTCACACCGACTCTGATGCCGACCGCCACGCCGACCGCCACGCCGGGCCTGGGCCTGAGTGCCGTGGCAGCGACCGAGGTAACGCAGACTGGTGCCGCCATCACCTGGACCGTCAGCGCGCCGGCGACGGGCCAGGTCGACTACGGGACGAGCCCGGGCTACGGCCTGCAGAGCACCCTCGAGTCATCGTTTGACTACACGACGCACATCCAGACCCTGGACGGGCTGGCGCCCGGGACCCTGTATCACTATCGGGTCCGCTCGAAGGCAGCCAACGGCGCGCTCGCCGTGAGCGGCGATTACACCTTCGTCACGGCAGCCGCTTCGCCTTCGCAGCCGACGCCGACCGCCACGCCGCAGCCGACGTCGACACCGCAGCCGACATCGATCCCTGCCCCGCCCCCGCCGTCCCCGCCGTCCCCGCCCGCCGCCGACGGCATTTATCCGCCGAGTACGACCCTCAGGTCCGTGGCGACGACCGCCCTCACCAGGCCAGGCTACCGAACGCCGGTGCGCGAACCGGTCTGGGGCACGGACGTGGTCCGGATCAGCGCCATTCCGGGCGTTCGCCACGCCTACAGCCGGACGCCGGCCTGGAACATCGATGGGACCAAGATCCTGCTGGGCTTCGACGATCCCGGCCGGATGCTCGATGGGCGGACCTACGCCGATCTCGGAGCGTTCGACAAGATCGGTCAGTCGACCTGGTCGAACACCGATCCCAACAAGCTCTTTGGCGCGAGCGGCAACGCGCTCTACAGCCAGAACGCCACCACGGGCGCCGGCACGCTGCTCCGCGAGTTCAGTGCCTATGAGAGCGTGAGCATGGGCTATGGCGAGGGTGCCGTCGACGACTACGACAGGTTCGTCGCGCTCATCGGCAGGAAGAGCGATGACTCTGAGCACCTGTTCGTGTACGACATCCAACAGGACGCGGTCGTCTCGACCCTGGCCCTGCCGCCCGGGATCGACAACGCCGAGATCAGCCGCAAGGGCAACTACGTCACGCTCGCCTGGGGCGACGAGGGGACGGGCAGCCACCAGGGCACTGAACGCTACAACCGGGCCCTGACCAGCCGCATCCATCTCCAACCGTTCGGCTACCACGGTGACAATGCGCTCGACGACAAGGGCAACGAGATCTACGTCACCAATCACGACGATGTCGGCCGCATCTCCTCGTATCGGTTGAGCGACGGCGCGCAGACGAAGCTGGTGGGCAACACGCAGACCGCCTTCGAGTACGGCCATACGTCCGGCCGCAACATCCACCGCCCTGGATGGATCTACCTGTCGGTC
>Ga0136617_10001093_pt1 | contig 23659 bp, 25 predicted proteins | sample AntDrymUQ3222106_2_FD_129672 | JGI IMG/M metagenome (GOLD analysis project Ga0136617, IMG submission 129672) | Polar desert sand microbial communities from Dry Valleys, Antarctica - metaG UQ322 (21.06) | ecosystem: Environmental > Terrestrial > Soil > Desert | place: Antarctica: Dry Valley...
AGAAAGCCTCGATTCGGCTTCCCGTAGACGATGTTGAACGCCGACTCGAGCACGCTGAAGAGCGAGAGCGACGTCCAGAGGAGAAACGCTCCGCCGATCAGCCCCAGGGTCGTCGCGTTTGCCGTGATCGCCTCGACGACGCGGACGATGTCGCCGATCGACTGCGAGGGAAAGAGCCGCCGGAGCTCCTCCACGAGGTAGCTCGACTCCTCCGCGCGGCCGGTGAAGCCGAGCAGCGCGAGGGCGAGGAAGATCAGCGAGACGGACGAGAGCAGGCCGAAGTAGGCGATCATCGCGGCGAGGTGGGTGCCGCGATCGGCGAAGAACTTGGCAAGCGGCTGGGCGAGCGGTCGACGCACACGCGCAGTATGAGCGCTGTCAGAGCGTCTAAGGTTCAGGTCGTGGACATCGAGAGCGCGCTCGCCGATCTCTCCGAGATCTCGTCCCAGATCGAGACCGCCGTCGTCTTCGACGCCGCGGGAACGGTTCTCGGCTCGACCGGCAGCGACGAGACGCGCTCGCAGCGGCTCGCTCGCACCGCGCTCGAACTCGTGGCCGCGGCCGGGCAACTCGAGGCCGGAAGGATCGGCCAGGGCGACGGCCGCCGGCTCACCCAGATCGAGGGCTCGTTGCGAGAGGGCAGCGTCTTCGTGGTCACCGGCGACGAGCACCGGATCGCGGCGACGACGACGCCCGAGCCCACGTCGGGACTCGTCTTCTACGACTTGCGGACCTGTCTGCGCTCGCTCGCGCCGCCCGAGTCGAAGGAGAAGCCGGCGCCGGCCAAGCCGCGCCGGAGCAGGAAGAAGGCGCCTCAGCCCAAGGAGTTGGAGCCCGATGCGTAGGCTCCTCGCCGTCGCCGTCCTGATCGCAGGGCCCCTCCTCTGGCTCAACCGGCGACGCGATGAGCGGCGCGAGCGCGTCAGCCTCTACTACGACGACGGCTCGATGCTCACTCTCGAGCGCGGCCTGCCCGGCTCGGAGCGCCTGCTCGAGCTCGCCCGCGCCTCCTTGTCCTGATGGATCTCGCGGCGCAGCTCCGCGAGCACGCCCTGCTCGAAGGCGACTTCGTACTCCGCTCGGGCCGGCGCAGCTCGTACTACCTCGACAAATACCGCTTCGAGACGCGGCCGGAGCTGCTCGGCCCGATCGGCGAGCGGCTCGCCGCAGCGGTGCGCGAGTGCGAACCCGACGCTGTCCGCCTCGCCGGACCGGCGCTCGGCGCCGTCGCGCTCGCGGCGTCGGCGTCGCTCTCGGGGAGCCTGCCCTTCGTGATCGTCCGCGATGAGGCCAAGTCGTACGGCACCGGCAACCGGATCGAGGGCTCGTTCGCGCCCGGCGAGCTCGTCTGCCTGATCGAGGACGTCGTCACCTCGGGAGGCGCGCTCACGAGCGCGATCGAGGCGCTTCGCGCAGAAGGGCTCGTCGTCCGGAACGCGGTCTGCGTGGTCGATCGAGAGGAGGGTGGGGCGGACGCGCTCGCCCGCCTCGGCGTCCGGTTGCGGTCGCTCTTCCTGGCGAGCGAGCTCCTCCCGACCGCAAAGACCGCAGGAATCGGCTCTGCGAAACCGCATGGTTGAGCCGGTTCCCGTTGAGCAGGTCCGACGCGACTGTTAGGGTCTGCGAGCGTTTTTCACCAAAGCCCCGACGCAGGAGGAGTGCAAGTGACCAAACAGGAATTCGTGGACGCCGTAGCGTCGAAGAGCAATCTCTCGCGCAGGGACGCAAGCGCGGCCGTGGATGCGTTCCTCGACTGCGTCACCGACGCCCTCAAGTCCCGCGACACGATCACGTTCACGGGCTTCGGCAAGTTCTCGACCGCCGATCGCGCCGCGCGTGAAGGCGTCAACCCGCGCAGCCCCGGCGAGAAGGTGCACATCCCTGCGGCGACCGTGCCGAAATTCTCGGCCGGAAGCCAGCTCAAGGCGGCGGTCAAGGGCGGCTGAGCTTCGACGAAGGACTCGAGAGCCGTCTCGAGGGGCGGCTCTCTTTTTCGGCTTGTAAGCGAACATACGTTCGTTTAGGCTCTGACGGATGCAGCTCGCCTTCGACTCGGCTGACCGGCTTGTCGAGCTCGTCCAGGCGAGCCGAGGACCGGTGCCGCTCGAGGATGCCGCGCGGACGCTCTTCGCGCTCAGGCATGTTCCGGTCGGGCTTGCGCGCGAGCTGCTCGCGGACGTCGTTGAGGGCGACACGCGACTCGCCTGGCGCGGCGCGGCGGTCGGCCTCGCCGACCCGCCGGGCGCGGTCACTCCCCTCGAGCACGCCACCTACGTCGTCGTCGATCTCGAGACGACCGGACTCCGGCCCGGGAGCGCTGGGATCTGCGAGATCGGCGCGGTCCGGATCCAGGAGCTCGAGCTCGGCGCGGCCTTCGAGACGCTCGTGAATCCGAGACGGCCGCTCCCGGCGCCGATCAGCGCCCTCACGGGGATCGAGCCCGCCTCGTTGCGCACCGCGCCGCCCGCCGAGCTCGCCGTCCGCCGCTTCCTCGACTTTGCCGGCGACGCGGTGCTCGTCGCCCACAACGCACGCTTCGACCTCGGCTTCCTCGACGTCGAGGTGGAGCGGCTGACCGGAAGGCGACTTGCGGCGCCCGTCGTCGACACGGTCTGGCTCGCGCGGCGGCTGCTCGGGGGCAGGGTCACGCGCGTCGGGCTCGGCTCGCTCGCTCACTTCTTCGGAACCGCGGTGCGCCCATGCCACCGCGCGCTTCCCGATGCGCAGGCGACAGCCGAGATCCTGCTCGCGCTGATCGGGCTCGCGCAGGAGCGGGGCGTGGCCACCGTTGCCGAGCTCGTCGAGCTGTCGGCGCCGCGCGCGCGCAAGCTCGCAGGCAAGCGCTCGCTCGTCGCGGGCGCGCCGGCCGGCCCCGGCGTCTACCTCTTCCGGGATCGGAACGAGCAGGTGCTCTACGTCGGCAGGGCTCGCAGCCTCAAGGCCCGGCTCGGCTCCTACTTCCGCACCGAGCGCCAGCGGCCGGCGGTGGAGGCCGCGCTCGGCGCGCTCGCGCGGGTCGAGTGGCGCCCGCTCGGCTCGGAGCTCGAGGCGGCTCTGGAGGAGCTGAGACTTCTACGCGAGCTACGCCCGCCGGCGAACGCGCGCAACACTCGGCCCGACCGTTACGTCTACCTGCGGCGGCGCGGGGCCGGCTTCGTCGTCAGCGAGACCCCGACCGCCCTCGGGCCGCTCAAGAGCCGACGGCTCGCCCAGCGCGCCGCGCGGGCGCTCGGCGATCACGAGGGCGACGATGTCGCGACGGCACTGCCCGCCCTCCGCGCCCGCCTCGCCCGAATGGCCGCCGACCTGCGGTTCGAGGACGCAGCGCGGCTCCGCGACCGCGTGACGGCGCTGGAGCAGGTCACCGGCTCGCTCGCCGAGCTCGAGCGGCTGCGTCGCCTCGAGGTTTGCGTGCTCGCGCCGGCGCTCGAGGCGGGCTACCTGCGGGCGTTCTTCGTCTCGGGCGGCCGGGTCGTGGCCGCGCGCACGCTGCTTCCCGGCGGCGCAGGCCGCGTGGAGGTCGAAGCCGGCCTCGCGGCCGCACGGCGCCAACTCCCGCCCGCCCTACCCGAGGACACGGACGAGCTCCTCCTCGTCGGCTCCTTCCTGCGCCGTCCGCCTCCCGAGCTCCGCGTCGTCCCGCTCGACGCCGAGCGGATCCTCGCCGCCTGAGCGCCAGACTTAGTGTTGTTCCAACACAAGCTCGCTCGCTCTCCGCTCAACCACGTCGTTTGCGAGGCTGGGACCGAGGCTTGTGTTGTTCCAACACAAGCCTCGAGGTCGGGTCGGGCCTCGCCGCTATGCGCAGTAGCCTGTGCGCCGATGGCGCAGGATCTCGAGGCCGGCCCGCGGGTGACGACCGCTGCGTTTGCGGATCGGCTCGCCGAGGCGGTCGAGCGCAAGCGCAGCCAGCTCGTCGTCGGCCTCGATCCCAGCCTCGAGCTGCTGCCGCTCGAGGTGCGGGGGGAATCCATTCTCGGACGCGCCGAAACCGCGCGTGCCTACGCGCGCTTCTGCTGTGGGATCGTCGACGCCGTCGCGCCCTACGTCGTCGCAGTCAAGCCGCAGGTTGCGTTCTTCGAGACGCTCGGCGGGGACGGACTCACGGCGCTCGAGCGCGTCTGCGACCACGCGCGCAACGTCGGCCTGCTCGTGATCGCGGACGCGAAGCGAGGCGACATCGGCTCGACCGCGCGCGCCTATGCGACCGCGTTCCTCGAGCCGCGCGAGGACGGCACCCCGCTCGCCGATGCGCTGACCGTGAGCACGTATCTCGGTCACGACTCGATCGAGCCCTTCCTCCAGGCCTGCCGGCTCCATGGCGCCGGCATCTTCTGTCTCGTCCGGACGTCGAACGCCGGCGCCGGCGACGTCCAGGAGCTGACACTCTCGGACGGCCGGCGCGTCTGGCAGCACGTGGCCAGCCTCGTCGACGACTGGGGCGCAGACCTCGTCGGCGAGCGCGGCCTCTCGAGTGTCGGCGCGGTCGTCGGTGCGACCGTGCCGCGCGCCGTCGGAGAGGCCCGTCGGCTCCTCCCGCGCTCGATTCTGCTTCTGCCCGGCGTGGGCGCGCAGGGCGCGACCCCGGCGGACGTGGCGCGAGCGTTCACGAGCGGCCCGGCGAGCGCGCTCGTCACCGCCTCCAGATCGGTGATCTACGCGTACCGCGGCGGGCAGTCCGACTGGCGCGCGGCGGCCGGTTCGGAGGCCGCCCGGCTCCGTTCCGAGGTCTGGTCGGTCTCCGGCTGGTGAGCCGCGAGCGCACTACCGGCTCCAACCGAACGGCGCGGTTCCTCGCGCCGGTCGTCTTCCTGGCCGCCTTCACGATCGCCGTCCTGATCGTGCGCTCCGGCCTCTCCCGCGACGACGGCTCCGCCCCGCCCGCAACGCTCGAGACCCGCACGACGACCACCTCGCCGCGAACGACGACCCAGGGCACCACAACCCAGCGCACCGGGACAACACCCACTCCGAACCGCGAGCTCTACGAGATCCAGTCGGGTGACACGCTCGAGACGATCGCCGCCGACCGCGGCACCACGGTCGAGCGGCTGCTCACCCTGAACCCCGGCCTCGATCCCGTCGCGCTCCGGATCGGCCAGATGATCCGGGTCGAGTAGATCCGGGTCGAGTAGAGTGCCGCCGCCGTGAAGGGGATCGCCTCTCTGGTCGCCGCCGCGGCGGCTCTCGTGCTCGCGGTCGTCGGCTCCGCCGCGCCACCACGCGTCGCCGCCGATGCATATGTCATTCAGAACGCGGCCACGGGCGAGGTCCTCGCCGCCCTCGACGAGCGCGAGCGGGTTCCGATCGCTTCGATCACGAAGTTGATGACGGCTCTCGTGACCCTCGAGCACGCGCAGCTCGACGAGCTCGTGACGGTGTCGAAGCGGGCCGCAGCCGTCGGCGAGTCCACGATCCACCTGCGCGCGGGCGAGCGGCTCACCGTCGCCGATCTGCTGCGCGCGGCCCTGATCCAGAGCGCGAACGACGCGGCCAACGCGCTTGCCGCCCACGTCGGCGATGGCTCGGTCCCGCGGTTCGTCGGGATGATGAACGCCCGGGCGCGGGCGCTCCGGCTCACCGACACGCACTTCGCGAACCCGGACGGACTGGATGCGCCCGGTCACGTCTCGAGCGCGCGCGACGTGACGAAGCTCGCGCGCGTCGCAATGAGCAAGCCGTTCATCCGCGAGACCGTCCGCACCGTCGAGACGAGCGTCGCGGGCCGGCGACTCGTCAACTGGAACGATCTCCTCTCCACCTTCCCGCGGCTGATCGGCGTCAAGACCGGCCACACGGGCGGAGCAGGCTGGTCCGAGGTCGCCGCCGCGCGCGGGCCCGGAGTGACGATCTACGCGACGCTGCTCGGCGGCACGAGTCGTGCGGGACGGAATGAGGACCTGAGTGAGTTGCTCGCCTGGGGCCTCGGGCGCTACAGAGCCGTCTGGGCCATCGACGGCGCGCGTGTCTACGCCAGCGCGCGGACGGCATACCGGCAGCCGAGCGTCCGCCTCGTCGCGGCGAAGCCCGCGCTCCGCGTCGTCCGGATCGATCGGACGCTGGTCGAGCGGATCGTCGCGCCCGTCGAGGTGGCGCTGCCGGTGCGAGCCGGGCAGCGCCTCGGCCGGGTGCAGGTGCTCGACCGCGGCAAGGTGATCGCGAGCTCCCCGCTCGTCGCTGCGCAGGCGATCGAGCGACCGGGACGGGTCGGCCGCGTAGGCTTCTACGCGAGGCGTACGCTGCACCACCTCAGGGGGGTTTTCTCATGATCGTCACGGTGACGCTCAATGCCGCGCTCGACCGGACGCTGACGGTGCCGAGCTTCCAGCGGGGCCATCGCCACCGCGCGAGCCAGGTGCTGACGCTCGCCGGCGGCAAGGGGATCAACGTCGCGCGAGCGCTGAAGCGGCTCGACGTGCCGGTGGTGGCGACCGGGCTCGCGGGCGGGCGCACAGGCACGCGGATCGTCGAGGAGCTAACGGCCGAGTCGATCCTGAACGACTTCGTCCGCATCGGCGAGGAGTCTCGTGCGTCGACAGCCGTCGTCGATCCGATGGAGAACTCCTACACGGAGATCAACGAGTGGGGGCCGCTCGTCTCCGCGGTCGAGCTGGAGACGCTACGCGAGAAGCTGCACTACCTCTCGCGCGGCGCCGACTTCGTCGTCTTCGCGGGGACGCTGCCGCGTGGCGTGGCGGAGAGCTTCTATGCGGACGCAATCCGCGATCTCAGCCGGCGCGGAGTCAAGGTGGTGCTCGACACCGAGGGCGAGCCATTGCGGCTCGGAACCGAGGCGGAGCCTCATCTCGTCTCGCCGAACCAGCGGGAGGCCGAGCACGTCGTCGGCCAGGAGCTGGAGGAGGAGGAGGACTTCCTGATGGCGCTCGACCGGCTCGCCGAGCTCGGCGCGCGGAACGTCCACATCACGCTCGAGTCGGGCTGCTTCGGCCTCTTCCGGGAGGAGCGCCAGGTGAGGCGCTACCGCGCTTTGGCGCCGGCGGTCGAGCCGATCTCCATCGTCGGAGCCGGCGACGTCCTGCTCGCGCAGTTCATCACGGCACAGCTCGCCGGCAAGAGCGCCGAGGAGGCGCTCCGCCTCGCCGTCGCGGCCGGCGCCGCGTCGACGCTCGAGATCGGGGCGGGCCGCTTCGATCCGCGTGACGTGGGCCGGTTCGCGAGTGGGGTCGAGGTGCAGGAGCTGCACCGCATCGCGGCCGCGTGAGCGGGGGCGTCCGGCGGAGGGTGTTAAGATCGGCCGACTCGTGAGCCGCGTCCAGACCACCGTCGTCCGATCCCGAGAGCGGGGTGCGTGAGGTGGAACTCGAGCTCGACTGGGACGCGAAGTTCGGCAAGGAGGGACTCACGTTCGACGACGTGTTGCTCCTCCCGGCGGAGTCGAGCGTCCTCCCGAACGACGTGCGCACCGCGACCCGGCTGACGCGGACGATCGCGCTCGAGCTGCCCATCGTCTCGGCGGCGATGGACACCGTGACGGGGGCCCGGCTCGCGATCGCGCTGGCCCGCGAGGGCGGGCTCGGAATCGTCCATCGCAATCTCTCGATTGCAGACCAGGTCGCCGAGGTCGACAAGGTGAAGCGCTCCGAGTCGGGGATGATCGTCGAGCCCGTGACGCTCCGGCCGGACGACTCTGTCGCGGACGCGCGGGCGCTGATGGAGCGCTACCACATCTCCGGCGTCCCGATCACCGACGCGAATGGCCTCCTCGTCGGGATCCTCACGAACCGCGACCTCCGCTTCGAGTCGAACCTCCGCCAGCCTGTCTCGGCGCTGATGACCGCCGAGGATCTCGTCACCGCGCCGGTGGGGACGACGCTCGAGGACGCGAACGAGATCCTGCGCCGGCACAAGATCGAGAAGCTGCCGGTCGTCGATGGCGAGGGACGGCTCCGAGGCCTGATCACGGTCAAGGACATCCGCAAGCGAATCGAGTTCCCGCTCTCGACGAAGGACGAGCGGGGCCGGTTGCGGGTCGGCGCGGCCGTCGGTGTCGGACCGGATGCATTCGAGCGCGCCGCCGCCCTCGTCGACGCCGAGGTCGACGTGCTCGTCGTCGACACCGCGCACGGGCATTCGAGCGGCGTCGTCGAGATGGTGCGGCAGATCAAGGACAGATTCGAGATCGAGGTGATCGCCGGGAACATCGTGACGGCGGAGGGTGCCGAGGCGCTGATCGACGCGGGAGCCGACGCCGTCAAGTGCGGGGTCGGCCCGGGCAGCATCTGCACGACGCGCGTCGTCGCCGGAGTCGGAGTGCCGCAGGTCACCGCCGTCTTTGACGTGGCCGAGGCGGCGTCGCGGCACGGTGTTCCGGTCATCGCCGACGGGGGCCTCACCTCCTCCGGAGACATCGCGAAGGCGATCGCGGCCGGCGCGGACACCGTCATGCTCGGCTCGATGCTTGCCGGTACGGACGAGTCTCCGGGCGACGTGATCCTCGTCCAGGGAGAGCGTTTCAAGGAATACCGCGGGATGGGCTCGCTCGGCGCGATGAAGGCGGGGTCGTTCTCCAAGGATCGCTACTACCAGGGCGATGTCGAGGACGTGGACAAGCTCGTACCGCAGGGGATCGAGGGGCGCGTGCCCTACAAGGGCAGGCTCGAGCCGATCCTGCACCAGCTTCTCGGAGGCCTCCGCCAGGCGATGGGGTTCTGCGGCGCCGCGACGATCGAGGAGCTGCAACGCGAGGCACGGTTCGTTCGGATCACCGGAGCCGGCTTGCGCGAGAGCCACCCGCACGACGTCACGATCACGAAGGAAGCGCCGAACTACCGGCGCCAGTGATGGGCCAGGTCGTGCCGCTGCCGGTGCGTGAGCCTCAGCGGGAGGAGCACCCGGTGCTGGTGCTCGACCTCGGTGGTCAGTACGCGCAGCTGATCGCGCGCCGAGTCCGCGACGCCCGTGTCTATTCCGAGCTCGTCCCGCATACGCTCTCGGCCGCCGAGGTCCGCCGCCGCAAGCCACGCGCGCTGATCCTCTCGGGTGGGCCGGCGTCGGTCTACTCCGAGGGCGCTCCCAGGATCGACGCCGAGCTCTACCGTCTCGGGATTCCGACCCTCGGGATCTGCTATGGCGCCCAGCTGATGGCGCTCGACCTCGGCGGCGAGGTCGCCCGGACAGGCGTCTCCGAGTTCGGGAAGACAGAGCTCGACGGTGGCTCGGGCGCGCTCTTCAATGGCCTGCCGGACGCGCAGACCGTCTGGATGAGCCATCGCGACACCGTCACGGCCCCGCCGGCGGGCGCGACGGTCACCGGCCGCTCGGCCTCGACGCCCGTCGCCGCGTTCGAGGACTCGGAGCGCCGTCTCTACGGTGTTCAGTTCCACCCCGAGGTCGTGCACACGCCCTACGGGCAGGACGTGCTCAAGAACTTCCTCTACGGCATCGCCGACGCACCGCCCGCCTGGACGCCCGCCGCGGTGATCGAGGAGCAGGTGGAGCGGATCCGCGAGCAGGTGGGCTCGGCACGCGTGATCTGCGGGCTCTCGGGCGGGGTCGACTCGGCCGTCGCAGCCCTGCTCGTCTACAAGGCCGTGGGCGACCAGCTCACCTGCGTCTTCGTCGACCACGGCTTCATGCGCGAGAACGAGCCCGAGCAGGTGGCCGAGACGTTTGGCGGGCATTTCCGGGTGCCGCTCGTCAACGTGCAGGCGCAGGAGCGCTTCCTCGCCAGGCTCGAAGGCATCGACGAGCCCGAGGAGAAGCGCCGCCGGATCGGCGAGGAGTTCATCCGGGTCTTCGAGGAGGAGGCGCGGAAGCTCGGCGCGGTCAAGTACCTCGTCCAGGGGACGCTCTACTCCGATGTGATCGAGTCGGGTGGAACCGACGGCGTCGCCGCGAAGATCAAGTCGCACCACAACGTCGGCGGGCTCCCGGAGCAGATGGACATGGAGCTCGTCGAGCCGCTGCGCCTGCTCTTCAAGGACGAGGTGCGGCGGGTCGGGGAGGAGCTCGGCATGCCCGAGCGGATGGTCTGGCGCCAGCCGTTCCCGGGGCCGGGGCTCGCGATCAGGATCATCGGGGAGGTGACGCGGGAGCGGCTCGAGATCCTCCGCGCGGCCGACGCGGTGCTCCAGGACGAGGTGCGCCGCGCCGGTCTCTATCGCGATCTCTGGCAGAGCTTCGCGGTGCTGCCGGCGATCAAGTCGGTGGGCGTGCAGGGGGACGAGCGGACGTACGCCTACCCGATCGTGATCCGCGCCGTCACCTCCGAGGACGCGATGACGGCCGACTGGGCGCGACTGCCCTACGACCTGCTCGAGTCGATCTCGAGCCGGATCATCAACGAGATTCCCGGAATCAACCGCGTCGCACTCGACATCTCCTCGAAACCGCCTGCGACGATCGAGTGGGAGTAGAACCGCTCAGGCCGACGCCACCGCGATCAGCCGCGTGTCAGGCGTGAGCGGTTCCCCGTGCCAACCGCCGAGGAAGCGGCGCTCTGAGAAGCCCGCCTCAGCCAGCATCGTGTCCCACTCACCCGCCGTGTAGGCGCGGTGGACGAAGCGCCGCTCGACCGGTGCGTCGCCATCGAGGATTCGATACGTGGTGGCGACGGTGCCGGCCACCTGGTCGAAGATCCGCTCCTGGACGAACGTGGAGCCGTCCGGTAGTGGATCCCACGCACGCGGCGTGTAGATCCGGGCCAATCGATCGCGGTGCATTGTCTCGACCACCAGTTTTCCACCCGGCCGCAGTACGCGGCGCAGCTCTCCGAGCACAGTCACGTCGCCGTTGCGATCGAGGTAGCCGAGCGACGTGAACAGGTTCAGGACAGCGTCGAAGGAAGCCACGTCGAACGGCAGCTCTCGGTAGTCGGCGCGCACCAGCCGGGGCCAGTCCGCCGAACCTAGCCGTCGCCGCGCCTCCTCGAGCTGAACCGCGGAGCGGTCGACGCCCGTCATCTGGTAGCCGAGCTCCGCGAGCACCGCAGTGTGCCGCGCGAAGCCGCACGGACAGTCGAGCACCTCCGCTCCCGGCTCGACGTCTGCTAGCCCGATCGCGCCCTCCGCCTCGGCACGCGTCCGCTCGTCGTCCAGGAATGGCCCGTAGAAGCGCAGGTAGGTCTCGTCGAAAACATCGTCCCAGTCCGCCATCTTCGGGAGTCTCCTGTCCACGTACGGCCCCCGAGCCGGCGCGGCCGGCGCTACGACCCGCCGGGCTTGCCTGCTGCCGGCGTCCGCTTGGACTTCGCCTGCTCGGTCGAGAGGCGCCGGCGCCGGGCCCGCGCGGCTGCCTGGAGGTGCTCCGGCAGCTTCTCGATCTCATAGCCGGCGAAGCTTCGCGCGGCCGACTCGACGACCTCGTCATCGAGTTGCTCGTCGATCTTCGAGCGGACGAACTCGACCAGCCTCTCCCGGGCCTCGACGAGCTCAACCGGCTCGGGCGGGTCGGTCACGTCGTGTCCCGGGCCGACGTCGGCACGCGCCGCGGCGACGTCGTCGTAGCTGCGATCGTAGGCGGCAAAGCTCGCGAGCGCGTCCTCGATCGCGGCGGCCGCGTCCAGGCCCGCGGCTTCCCGGCCCTTCACGGCGTCGAGGAAGTCGTCGTAGAGCGCCTGCTGCCGCGCCTCCTCGAGCTCTGCCTCCCGCACCTCGAGCCGGGACGCGAACTCCGCAGTCTGCCGCTGTGAGAGCGCGAGGCGTCCGGCGGTCTCGTCCTTCCGGCGTCCGAGCTCCGCGAGCGTGGCCTCGTAGTCGCTCGCGCGTGCCTGCACCGCCTCGAGCTCCGCCCGGAGCGCCTGTACTTCGCTCTCGACCTGCTGTGCGTCGCGTGCCACGCTAGTCTCTCTGCCCCGTGGATGGCGAGGTCTAATCCTCCGGCTCAAGCAATCTCGAAGCCGATCACCCCCGTCGGTTCCTCGTTCTCGACGTCGATCCAGTCGACACGGGCGCCACGCGGGCCTTCGCGACAGAACTCGACCAGCCGCTCGACCGCCTCGCGCTCGCCCTCGAAGATCGCCTCGACGCAGCCGTCCGGACGGTTGCGCACGGAGCCGGCGACTCCGGAGGCCTGCGCGCGCCGTCGCACGGTCTCGCGGAAGAAGACGCCCTGGACACGACCCTGGACGACAACGCGACGTCGCTGCACAGGCTCTACCGTAAAGCGTCGTGACGACGGACTTCGTCGAGCGACTCGCAGCGGCGCGGATCGGCGCCACCTACAACCAGTACGCCGACTCGGAGCTTCGCCGCCGGCGGCTGCAGCTCTATCTCGAGGACCGCGCGCACGCGTCGATCCTGCTCGTCGGCGAGGCGCCCGGATATCGCGGGACGCGCGTCTCGGGGATCCCGCTCACCTCCGAGCGGCAGCTCACCGGCTCCGGGCCGGCGGAGGCGACGGCCACGATCGTCCACCGAGTGCTCGACGAGCTCGGTCTCGCAGCCGAGGTGCTGCTCTGGAACGTCGTCCCGACGCACCCGCATTGCATCGGAGCGCCCGACTCGAATCGGACGCCGACTCGGCTGGAGATCGAGCAGTCGGCCTGCTTTCTGACCGAGCTCGCGCGCGGGCGGCGTGCGATCCCGCTCGGCCGGATCGCGCACGCGACGCTCGGAGGCACCTACATCCGTCACCCGGCGCAGGGTGGAGCCGCGGCCTTCCGCCAGGGCATCGCCGCAGCGCTCCAGTAGGCTCGCCGGAGTGCCCGACTTTCCGATCAGACGAAACACGATTCTGCTCGCGGCGACGCTGACGTCGCTCTCCGGAATGGTCCAGCTCGCGGTTGCGGTCGCGACCGTGACGCTCGTGCTCGTCACCGGGATCGAGGGCATCCTCGGGCTCGGCCCCGCGATCTTCCTTACGGCCGGCGCCCTCGCCGCGTTTCCCGCCGGGCGTCTGATGGACCGCTTCGGCCGGATCCCCGTGCTCGCAGGCGGCTGTCTTGCCGGGGTGGCCGGCTGCCTCACGACGGCGCTCGGCTGCGAGCTCGAGTCGGCTGCGGTGGTCGTTTCGGGCTTCGCTCTCGTCGGCGTTTCCCAGGGGACGATCCTGCTCGCGCGGGCAGCGGCTGCCGACATGTACCCGCCGGAACGGCGCGCGCGCGGCATCTCCTACGTTCTCTTCGGCGCGCTCTTCGGAGCTGCGCTCGGCCCGCTCGTCTTCCGCCCGCTCTTTGCCGGCAAGGAGCTCAATACGGAGGCGCTCGTCGTCCCCTGGCTCGCGGCCGGCGGGATCATGGTGGTTGGGCTCGTCCTCGTCCTCCTCATCCGGCCGGACCCGCGCACGATCGCTCAGCAGCTTCATTACGACGCCGGCGGCAGCGCCGAGAAGGCGGCTGCCCCGCTGCGCGAGATCGTCCGTCGGCCCGGCGTGCTCACCGCGCTCGTCGCCGCGGTCGCGAGCTTCGCCGGGATGGTCGCGGTGATGAACCTCACCGGCTACCTGGTGATCGACCACGGGCACCACCAGGCCGACGTCTTCACGGTGATCAGCCTCCATATCGTCGGCATGTACGCGCTCGTGCTCGTGATCGGGCAGCTCGTCGACAGGGTCGGCAGACGGCCAGGCCAGGTCGCCGGGCTCCTCTTGATGGCGCTCTCGACGCTTGGCCTCGCCTGGTTCCAGAGCGTCTTCTGGGTCTCCGCGTCGCTCTTCCTGCTCGGGCTCGGCTGGAACATCTCCTACGTCGCGGCTGTGACGGAGCTCGCCGACCGGGCGCTCCCGGCCGAGCGGGGGAGGCTGATCGGCTTCACCGACCTGTGCTCGAGCTTCGCCGGCGCAGTGCTCGTCCTGCTCGGCGGGGTCGCCTACAGCGAGCTCGGCGTCGAGGCGCTCGCCTTCGCCGCGACCGCCTTCGTCGCCCTGCCCGCGGCCTGGATTCTGGTACGATCCGCCGCCGGCGCACCCGACGTGCGCCCTCTTTCTGTGAAGTGAGAAACCTGCTGACGTGAAGACATACAGCGCAAAGCCGGGCGAAGTCGCACGCGACTGGTACGTCGTCGACGCCGAGGGGAAGACTCTCGGACGGCTCGCGACCCAGATCGCCGACACGCTGCGCGGCAAGGGGAAGCCGCAGTACACCCCACACGTGGACACGGGCGATTTCGTGGTCGTCGTCAACGCCGAGAAGATCGCCGTCACCGGCCAGAAGCTCGATCAGAAGCTCTACCACCGGCACTCCGGCTATCCGGGCGGGCTCCGCACGCGGACTCTGCGCGTCCAGCTCGACCGGCGGCCCACCGAGGTGCTGCGCAAGGCGGTCAAGGGGATGCTCCCGCGCAACCGCCTGGCGCGCCAGCAGATCACCAAGCTCAAGATCTACGCCGGCCCGTCGCATCCGCACGAGGCGCAGGCACCCAAGCCCTTGAAGGAGATGTAGTGGCAGATCAGGATCCGGTTCAGGAACCCGTAGTCGAGGAAGCCCCCAGCGACGAGACCCCGGTCGAGCCAATTCCGATCGAGCCGACCTCGAGCGAGCCAACCTCGAGTGAGGAAGCCTCCGTCCAGGAGTCGCCGGCTCAGAGCGCCCGGCTCGAAAAGGCCCAGTACCTCGGCACCGGCAAGCGCAAGACGTCGGTCGCTCGCGTGATCCTCCGGCCAGGTCCCGGCACCACGTGGTTCAACGGCCGGACGATCGAGGACTACTTCCCCCGGCTCACGCACCGCGCGGCCGCGCTTGCCCCGCTCAAGGTCGCCGGGCTCGAGGGCACCTACGACATCCGCGTCCGCGTCCACGGCGGCGGCCCTACCGGCCAGGCCGGCGCGGTTCGGCACGGGATCGCCCGCGCGCTCGTCGAGGCCGATCCGAACCTGCGGATCCCGCTCAAGCGCGAGGGCTTCCTGACGCGCGATGCACGCCAGGTCGAGCGCAAGAAGGCCGGGCTGCACAAGGCGCGCAAGGCGCCCCAGTTCTCCAAGCGGTAGCGCCTACCTGCGGTAAGCGGTAGGCGGAGCCGGGCGCGCTGTGTCGACGAGGAGGTTACGTGGAGGACGAGCGTTGGCCAATCGTCTAGCGCTTTCCGGCGGAGCCGGAAAGCGCAGCTACTTCGGAACGGACGGCGTTCGCGGGATCGTCGGCGAGGACTTGACGGTCGACCTCGTGGAGCGGCTCGGCAAGGCTGCCTCGCTTTGGTCGGGGCGGGGCCGTGTCTTCGTCGGTCGCGACACGCGGGCCTCCGGGCCTGAGCTCGAGGAGGCGTTTGCGCGTGGCGTCGTCGCCGCAGGTGGGAGCGCCGTGCTCGCGGGAGTGCTGCCGACCCCGGCCGTCGCATTGCTCGCGCTCGACCTCGGCGTCGTGATCACGGCCTCGCACAACCCACCCGAGTACAACGGTGTCAAGCTCTTCGACTCCGACGGGCACAAGCTCACGGACGCCGCCGAGGAGCAGATCGAGGAGCTCCTGGACGCACCGGAACGCGGCGGTGGCACGATCGATCGCGTCGATGTCGCAACCGACAGCTACTTCGAGCACATCGTCGAGCGCTTCGGCTCCGACCTCTCGGGCCTCCGAATCGCAGTCGACTGCGCGAACGGCGCCTACTCCGGCATCGCTCCGGAGGCCTTCGAGCAGCTCGGCGCCGAGGTGACCGCGATCGGCGTGGAGCCGGACGGCGAGAACATCAATCTCGGCTGCGGCGCGACGGATCTATCCCTTCTCTCGCACGAAGTGCGAGAGAAGGGACTGGATCTCGGCGTGGCCTTCGACGGCGACGGCGACCGGATGCTCGCGGTCGACGGCCGCGGCGAGATCGTGGACGGCGACCAGATCCTCGCCGTGCTCGCGCTCCACCTCGGCGTCGACGTCGTGGCCGTCACCGTGATGACGAACCTCGGCTTCCATCGACTGCTGGAGGAGCGCGGGATCCGCGTCCTCACGACGGCCGTCGGTGATCGCTACGTGCTCGAGGCGCTCCGTCGCGAGGGCGGCATCCTGGGCGGCGAGCAGTCCGGCCACGTGATCTACCTGCGCGACCACGTCACCGGCGACGGACTCGCAGCGGCACTGCTCCTTTGCGACGCGATCCGCGGTCGGACCCTTGCTGCTGCCGCCGCCGTAATGCCCCGCTACGCCCAGGCCAAGGAGAACGTGCGCACATTCGGCGGCGTGCCGGCCGCGGCGCTTGCCGAGGCCGAGCGCCTGAACGAGGAGCTCGCCGGGCGCGCCCGCGTGCTCGTCCGCCCCTCCGGCACCGAACCTCTGGTTCGGGTCCTGGGCGAGGCCGAAACGGATGAGGAGGCGCGGAATCTCTGTGCTAGGATCGGCGGGCTTGTCCGGAGGGAGCTCGGCTAGTTCGCGACGCTGCGAACGGGATCGCCGAGCTCCTCTGCGTTCCAGACCCAGTTTCTAGCGACAGAGTTCCCGAGGGAACAGAGAGGTGTTTTCAGGAGGCCACAGGGCCGTCGGGCAGGGTGGCGCTTCACCCGGAGGGGACGAAAGGAGCTTCAGGGTGTGCGGAATCATCGGATACGTCGGACCGAGAGAGTGCAAGGCGCTGCTGCTTCAAGGCCTCGAGCGCCTCGAGTACCGGGGCTACGACTCGGCTGGGATCGCGCTCCGCGAGCTGGACGAGCTCGATTACGTCCGCGCGGTCGGCAACCTCCAGAACCTGAAGACCGCCGCCGGTCCGAACGGATCTCGCTCGACGCACGGCCTCGGCCACACGCGCTGGGCAACTCACGGCAGCGTCACCGAGGCGAACGCGCATCCGTTGACCGGCTGCGACGACGGCAAGCTCTCGATCGTCCTCAACGGGATCGTCGAGAACTACCGGGAGCTGACGCGCGGCCTGAAGGAGGAGGGGCACGAGTTCTCCTCCGAGACGGACGCCGAGACCGTCAGCCACCTGATCGAGCGCCACTACGACGGCGATCTCGTCGAGGCTGTTCGGAGGACGTTCAACGAGCTCGAGGGTCACTTCTCCTTCGTTGCGATCCACCACGACCATCCCGATCTGCTCGTCGGAGCGCGTTATCAGACGCCGCTCGTTGTCGGAGTCGGCGAGGGCGAGATGTTCCTCGCGTCGAACGCCATCGCCTTCTTGCGCGAGACCCGCACCGTCCAGTTTCCGGACGATGGCGACATCGTCGTGCTCGAGCCGGGCGGCGTTCGCTACCTGCGCGCGAAGGATGCCGCGCCGGTTGAGCATCAGCTCGTTGAGCTCGACTGGGACGACGAGGGCGCCGAGAAGGGCGGTTACGAGACCTTCATGCTCAAGGAGATCTACGAGCAGCCGGAGGCCGTCGCGGAGACGATCGGCGACCGTGTCCGCCACGGCAGGCTCGAGCTCGAGGGGCTCGGACTCTCGGACGAGGAGGTGCGCAACCTGCGCCGGATCGTCCTGCTCGCGTGTGGCACCGCCTACCACTCGTGCGTCGTTGCCCGCTACGTGCTCGAGGAGTGGGCGCGGCTGCCGGTCGAGCCGGACATCGCCTCCGAGTGGATCTACCGCAACCCGGTGATCGGGCCGGACACGCTCGTGATCGGCGTCTCCCAGTCCGGCGAGACCCGCGACACGATCGAGGCGATGAAGCTCGCGAAGAAGAAGGGCGCGCACACGCTCGCGATCACGAACATGATGGGCTCGCAGATCACGCGCGAGGTCGAGTCGGTTCTCTACACGCGCTGCGGCCTCGAGGTCAGCGTCGCCGCCTCGAAGACGTTCACCGCGCAGATCGCGCTCTTCTATCTCGTCGCCCTGAAGATGGCGCAGGTCCGCGGGACGATGGACCCCGGCGAGCTTGGCTTCATCCTCGACCAGGTCTATGAGCTGCCGACGAAGATGAGCCAGTTCCTCGACGGCGACCATCCGATCGAGGAGATCGCGCAGCGCTTCTACGACAAGCCCTTCTTCCTCTACCTCGGCCGCCACATCGGCCTGCCGGTGGCGCTCGAGGGGGCGCTGAAGCTGAAGGAGATCTCCTATATCCCGACCGAGGCGTACTCGGCCGGCGAGATGAAGCACGGTCCGATTGCCCTCCTCGATTCGGACACGCCCGTCGTCGTGGTCGCGACCGACATCCATGTCTACGACAAGATCGTCTCGAACATCCAGGAGACGCGTGCGCGCGGCGCGCACGTGATCGCGGTCGCGACGGACGGCAACGAGGACATCCAGCACCACGCCGACGACGTGATCTACGTGCCGAAGACACCGAACTTCCTCCAGGCGACGCTCGCGGTGCTGCCGCTCCAGCTCCTCGCCTACCGGATCGCGCGCCTGCGCGGCCTGAATGTCGATCAGCCGCGCAACCTCGCGAAGACCGTCACCGTCGAGTAGCTCGCGCGGCGCGATGCGGCCGAGGAGCTGTCAGCCGCTGCTGACAGGGACAGTCCCTGTCAGCTCAGGCTGACGCGCCGCGCGCGAAATCGAGCGCGCCGCTACCCGAGACTTGCGCGCATCCTTAACCTGCTCTTAGGCCGTTCTTGCTGAAATCGGAGCGACCGCCTTTTTTCCAGCCGCCCCTGCGAGCAAAGGAGACCACGTGACCTCGACCGCCGAAGAGCGTAGCGCCCAAGAGCCGAGGGAGCTGCTCGAGACGGCTCTCTTCGAGATCAAGCGCGTGATCGCGGGGCAGGATGCGATGCTCGAACGGGTGCTCGTCTGCCTGCTCGCAGGCGGCCACCTCCTGATCGAGGGCGTCCCCGGCCTCGCGAAGACGCTGACGATCAAGACGACCGCGCAGGTGCTCGGCGGCTCGTTCCAGCGGATCCAGTTCACGCCCGACCTCGTGCCCTCGGACCTCGTCGGAACTCGGATCTACCGGCCGGGTGCCGGCACGTTCGAGACGGAGCTCGGGCCGGTCTTCTGCAACTTCCTGCTTGCGGACGAGATCAACCGCGCCCCGGCGAAGGTGCAGTCGGCGCTCCTCGAGGTGATGCAGGAGCACCAGGTCACGATCGGCTCGGCGACGCATCCCGTTCCGGATCCTTTCCTCGTGATGGCGACGCAGAACCCGATCGAGTCGGAGGGGACCTACCCACTCCCCGAGGCGCAGATCGACCGCTTCATGCTCAAGATCCTCGTCGGCTACCCAGAGCACGACGAGGAGCTGACGATCGTGCAGCGGTCCCTCGGCCCGCCCCCGGAGCTCCGTCGCGTCGTCGAGCTCGAGCAGCTGCGGACGCTCCAGGCGGCGGTCGCAGAGGTCTACGTCGACCCGGGAATCATCAGCTACACCGTCGACCTGGCGACGGCGACGCGCGCGCCGGCCGCGCACGGTCTCACCGAGCTGGCGCCGCTCGTCGCCTTCGGCGCCAGCCCGCGCGGCCCGATCAGCCTCGTCCAGTCCTCGCGCGCGCTCGCCTTCCTGCGCGGACGCGACTACGTCGTCCTCGGAGACATCGCCACGCTTGCGAAGGACGCCCTTCGCCACCGCCTCGTGCTCAGCTACCAGGCGCTTGCCGAGGAGGTCGACGCCGACTCGATCCTCGACCGGGTGCTCGCCGCGGTCGCGAGGCCCGAGCTCGAGCTGCGAAGAGCGGAGACCGCCGCGTGAGAGGAGCGGCACCGGTGAGCGCCGCCCGCACCGCGGCGCAGCCCGGTCCGGGGCCGCTCTCGGAGCCGCTGCTCCGCGCGCTCGACCTGACCGTGCGCCGGCGGGTCGAGGGGATGCTGGCCGGCGACCACCGTTCGTCACTACTTGGCGCGGGGAGCGAGCTTGCGCAGGTGCGGCCATACGTCGCCGGCGACGACGTCCGCCGGATCGAGTGGAACGTGACCGCGCGAACGGGCGAGCCGCACGTCCGCGTCGACCTGGCCGAGCGCGTGCTCGTCACCTGGCTGGCGCTCGACGTCTCGCCCTCGATGGCCTTCGGCACCGCTGACCGGCGGAAGGCGGACGTCGCCGAGGGCGTCGCCCTCGCGCTCGGCCATCTCGCGAGCCGCCGCGGGAACCGGCTCGGCCTGCTCGCGTTCGGGGACGGGAAGCCGCGCGTCTTCCCGCCGCGGCAGGGACGCGCGGGGATGCTCGGCGTCCTGCTCGAACTGCGACGCGAGACCGCGGTCGAGGGCGGCGGTGCGACCTCGCTCGGCGAGGCGCTGGGGCTCGTCTCGCGCCTCGCGCGCCAGCGCTCGCTCGTGATCGTCGCCTCCGACTTTCGCGGCCCGCGCGACTGGCGCCCGCCGCTCCTGCGACTCGCCGGCGGGCACGACGTGCTCGCGATCGAGCTGCGGGATCCTCGCGAGGAGGCGCTCCCGAACGTCGGTGAGCTGCGGCTCGTCGATCCCGAGACCGGGAGGCAGCTTCGCGTCGATACAGCCAATCGCCGCCTGAGAGACCGTTTCGCCGCCGCCGCCGCGGCAGAGCGGGCAGAGATCGTGCGCGAGCTGAGCTCGCTCGGCGTCGCCCATGTCGTGCTCTCCACCGCGGGCGACTGGTTGCGCCCGCTCGCGGGCTACCTGCGCCTCCGTGGAGCGGCGCGTTGAGCTTCGCCATCCCGCTCGCGCTGCTCGCGCTTCTCCTCGTCCCGTTGGCGCTCGGCGGGTATCTGTTGCTCGAGCGGCGTCGCCGCACCCAGGCCGGCGCGTTCGCGAACCCGGCCCTTATCCCGAACCTGCTCGGCCGCAGGCCCGGCAGGCTCCGCCACCTCGCGCCGGCGCTCGCGCTCCTCGCCCTCGCGCTGATCGCGACCGGACTCGCGCGGCCGCACGCAACCGTCTCGGTGCCGCGCGAGGAGGCGACTGTCGTCCTCGCGATCGACGTCTCGCGCTCGATGGTCGCGACCGACGTCGAGCCGACGAGGCTTGCGGCGGCGCAAGACGCGGTTCGCGCGTTCCTCGCGAAGCTGCCGAAGGGCTACCGGGTCGCGATCGTCTCCTTCGCGCAAGGTGCGGCCGTCGTCCTGCCGCCGACCGCCGATCGCGAGCTGGCCGAGCGCGCGCTCGCGAATCTGCGTCCGGGCGACGGTACGGCGCTCGGCGGCGGGATCGCACGCGCGGTTCAGGTGGCCGAGCGCGTCCGCGGCTCGAACGGGCAGCGCCCGCCGGCTGCGATCGTCCTGCTCTCGGACGGGGCGCAGACGATCGGCGAGCAGACTCCCGTCTCGGCCGCGCGGCGGGCGCGGGCGCTGATGATTCCGATCTCGACGGTCGCCCTCGGCACCGCCCAAGGTGTGGTCGAGGTCCGCAATCCCGACGGTTTCGTCGAGCGCGTGACCGTGCCGCCTGATCCGAGAACACTCCGTAGGGTCGCCTCGCTGACGCGAGCCCGCTTCTACGAGGCGCCCGATGGAGCGCGGCTCCGGGCGGTGTACGAGGAGCTCGGTTCGAGGGTCGGCCGCGAAGACGAGGAGCGAGAGATCACAGCGTTCTTCGCTGCGGCCGGCGCGCTTCTCTTCCTCGGCGCCGGCGCCGCATCCGCATTCCTCTTCGGGCGGCTGCCGTGAGCCGGCTCTTCCTCACGGCTCTCCTGGCGGCGGCGGTCGGTTCGGGCGTCGGCGCGCCGGCGGCCAGCGCGGGAACCGAGTGCGAAGGCCTGCCGGAGTGCATCCGCGTCGTCGGCCCGTGGGTGAGCGTCCCTGCCGGCTCGACCCCGACCTACTTCCGCGTCCGCTGTCCGGGCCCCGGTCAGACGGTAGGGGGACTCGACGCCGACTTCCCTCGCGGCGGAGGCGGGGTCGACGTGACCTTCCTCGGCGCGCTCGGCGGCCCTGTCGGGCCCGGGATCACGACCGGTCGCGAAGTCGTCTTCGTCGCCTTCGCGACCCGGCCGCAAGCGGGAACTTTCCGGCCGCTCCTCGGTTGCATTCCCGCGAGCGGCGGCGGCGGGCGGTCGCGGACTTCCTACGTGCCGACCCGAAGGCTCGCCGCCGTGGCGCGACCCGGCGCTGTTGGCCCGGTGCTGACCCGCCGGGTCAAGACGGTGCAACTTCGTGAGGGCGCACGACAGTCGATCTCGCACTCGTGCCGGCCAACCGAGCGGCTGCTCTCCTTCTCGACCGCGCTCGCCTTTCGCACGCGCACCGCGCCCTCGACGGCGCGGCTCACTTCGGTCCACGCGAGCGCGCGTCGCGTCGACGGTCGCGTCCTCGTGACCGTCCGCGGCCGCCCACCGGCCGGCGTCCGCGTCGAGCTCCAGGTACACGCGGTCTGCGTCCGATGAGCTTCGGCGCTCCGCTCCTGCTCCTGACGCTGCTCGCGCTGCCGCTGATCCTGCTCGCCTACCGCTGGCTCCAGCGCCGTCCGGCGCGCTACGCGGTGCGGTACACGAACCTCGACGTGCTGGCGGGCGTCGCCGCGTCGAGCCGCTCCTGGCGCCGCCACGTCGGGCTCGCCCTCTTCCTGCTCGCGCTCGCGACGCTGCTCGTGGGGTTCGCGCGGCCGTCGATGACGCGGCTCGCGGACCGGGAGGAGGCGACGATCGTCCTCGTCGTCGACGTCTCCGGCTCGATGCAGGCGAAGGACGTCGCGCCGACTCGCCTCGAGGCGGCCCAGGACGTGGTGAGGCAGTTCATCGAACGGCTGCCGCCGCGCTTCCAGGTCGGCCTCGTCGCGTTCTCGGAGCAGGCCGAGGTTGTGGCGCCGGCAACGGACGACCACGACTTCGTGATCGACTCGCTCTCGTATCTCTACCCGCAGCGTGGCACGAACATCGGGGACGCGATCGCGCGCGCGGTGCAGGTCGTTCGGGCGGCGCCGACGACGCCCGCCGAGCCGGGGGCCGAAGCGGAGAAGCAGGCGCCGGCGGCGATCTTGCTCCTCTCGGACGGGTCGCAGACGGTCGGGTTACTCAGTCCGCTCCAAGGCGCGCAGCGGGCGAAGTCGTTCAAGATCCCGGTGTACACGGTCGCCCTCGGAACACCTGAAGGGATCATCGAGCTCGACCGCTTCGGCGTCAACCGCGTGATTCCCGTCCCGCCCGACGCCGCCACGCTCCGGCAGATCGCTGCGACCACCAGCGGCAAGGCTTACGAGGCGAAGAGCGTGGCGGGCCTGAACGAGGCCTACGAGCGGTTGGGCTCGCTCGTCAGCAAGGTCGAGCGGGACCAAGAGGTTACGGTCGCGTTTCTGGCAGGCGGGTTCGTGCTGCTGCTCGCGGCGGCGGCCGTGGGCGCGCTGACCTTCCCGAGGCTGCCGTGAGGTCTCGCGTGCCGCTCCTGCTCGCCGCTCTCCTCGTGGCGGGTTGCAGTGGCGGCGACGACTCGCCCACGGCGGTTGCGACGACGACCGCGACCGTGCCCGCCGCAACGACGACAGAGCCTGCCGGCGGGGCGCCGGCCGCTTCGAGCGACGGCTCGATCGCAGACGCGGTCGCCGATGTGCTGCCGTCAGTCGTGAACGTCCGGACGACCGTCGTCGGCGGCGGCAACGGCGAGGGGTCGGGCGTCGTCGTCGACAGGGCCGGGATCATCGTCACGAACAACCACGTTGTCGACGGCGCGAGCGAGATCACCGTCGCCTTCAACGACGGCCGCCACACCCGGCCCCTGCGTGGAACCGTGATCGGGACGGCACCCGAGCGAGACCTGGCCGTGCTCCGCGTCTCCGCCCGCGACCTCATCCCGATCCGGATTGCACGCTCGTCCTCGCTGCGGCTCGGCGACGACGTGATCGCCGTCGGCTTTCCGCTCGGGCTCGGCGGCCCGACGGTGACGAGCGGGATCGTCTCCGGCCTCAATCGGACGATCGAGCCCGGCGACGGTGCTCGGCTCGAGGGGCTCCTGCAGACCGACGCCGCGATCAACCCCGGCAACTCCGGCGGC